>Ga0206946_1096_pt1 | contig 27295 bp, 18 predicted proteins | sample Alteio_BWOrgHeat_2_FD_152965 | JGI IMG/M metagenome (GOLD analysis project Ga0206946, IMG submission 152965) | Enriched cells from forest soil in Barre Woods Harvard Forest LTER site, Petersham, Massachusetts, United States -... | ecosystem: Environmental > Terrestrial > Soil > Temperate forest > O... | reverse complement strand
TGGCGTTTCAGGGAATCATCAAACATGGGCGCTGCTTATGGTTTAGCGATTGTTCTCACTATGTTAATGACAACTACATTGCTGATGTTTTATCTGCGTCTGCGACGTTATCCGACAATTCTTATAGCTATTTTATTTGTTGTGTATGTATTCATTGAAGGTTCTTTCCTGGTCGCTAACTTAAGTAAGTTTGAACATGGTGGATGGGTAACATTAATGATTGCTTCCGGGTTAATTGTGATTATGCTGATCTGGTACCAGGCGCGGAAAATCAGGAACCGTTATGTGGAATTTGTCAAGCTGGCTGATTATGCAGGAACAATTGCTGAGCTGAGTAAAGACATGACCATCCCGAAATACGCTACCCACCTGGTTTACCTGACGAGTGCAAATAACACGGATGAGATCGAATCAAAAATTATTTATTCTATTCTGCAGAAACAGCCCAAGCGTGCGGATATTTATTGGTTTGTGCACGTAGATGTGGTAGATGAACCGTATCGCATGGAATACAAAGTGAATGAAATTATTCACGATGATGTGATCCGGATTGATTTCCGTTTGGGATTCCGTGTGGCACCGCGCATTAATTTAATGTTCCGCAAAGTGGTGCAGGACATGGTGAAAAATAAAGAGGTGGATATTACCAGTCGCTATGAATCACTGAATAAACAAAATGTGATCGGAGATTTCCGGTTTGTGGTGATCGAAAAATTTCTCTCGTATGATAATGAGCTGCCATTCTACGAAAAAACAATTCTCGATATTTATTCCTTAATGAAACACCTGAGTTTGTCGGAAGAAAAAGCATTCGGTTTAGATACAAGCTCTGTGACAGTTGAAACCGTTCCAATGGTTATTGCCCCTGTCAGGGATATTAGTTTGAAGCGGGTTGAATAAGAATGTGTTCTAGGTTCAAAGTTCCAGGTTTACCTGCCGGTCAGGCAGGTTCAAAGTAACAAGTATTACCCTCTATTTACCTACAATATTATCCCTTCACAAAAATTAACATCTGCATAACTTGACTTTCTCCTGAATTGTCATAAATTGCTTTAAAATTTAATAACCCTAAATCTTAAACAAAATGACAAACAAAGAATTCCTGATCAACGAATGGACATCTGAGATAAAAGCTACTGCTAACTCTTTCCGTACTGTGCCTGATGCAAAGGCAGATTACAAACCAAATCCAAAAAACCGCAGTGCACATGAATTGGTATCGCATATGTTAGGTGAAACAGTTGACATGATCAACATGTTAAAAACAGGGGTGATTGAACATACTCCATCTGTGAAATTTACAAACATGGAAGAAGCAGCGAAAATTTATGAAACAAATGCAACAGAATTCTTAACTGCTCTTGCAAAAGTTGATGACAATACCTGGATGACAAAATTGATCCCGTTTCATATTCAGGGAAACAAAATATATGATGCACCAATGTTTGCTATGACATGGGGTTTCTTCAAAGATCTGATCCATCATCGCGGACAATTGAGCACTTACTTCCGTCCAATGGGTACAAAAAACCCTTCGATCTATGGCCCTACAGCTGAAATGATGGAAGAGATGATGGCTGCAAAAAATTAATTTTAGTTTTTTAGTTTAGTTTAGTTTTTATGAAGGACATCCGCCTCAGGCGGATGTCCTTTTTTTGTGACTGATTATTGAGTTAAGATCATTCGTTTAGTATCAACTATTGAATCATCAACTATCAGCGAGTAAACAAACATCCCCGGTTTCAGTTCATTACCGTTTATTGTAATTGTACCACTGCCGGAATTTGTGATCGGAACTGTTTTTAAAAGAGTGCCCTGCAAATCAAAGACCATTATACTTGCATTTCGGGAAATAGCCGGAACGTTATACTGAATGCTTGTTTGCTGGTTGAATGGATTTGGAACGTTTTGCATAAGTGCCGCTCCTGTAGTATTAATAGAAGTATTATCATTGATGGCGTTGGAAATGCTTTCGCTCATTGTTGATCCAATGGCTTTATTATTATTAATCATTTTCATTCCCTGGGAACTGTTGCAGCAGTTTGTAATTTGGGATTGAAGGTTGTCGATTCGTACTCTATTGATAGAGTCCTGTTTCATTATGGCGGAAGATAAGCTATCTATTTTCGCTTGCTGTTCCTGAATACCTTTCATTAATATTGGAATAAAGGCATTATAATTCAATGCCTTATACGAAACAGCCTGTGTTATTACATTCCCGGAAGTATCATAGGTAGCTCCTTTATTCATGTTGTAAATCAACTCCGGCAAAACCTGCTCCACCTCCTGGGAAATTAACCCATATTGCTTTTTATCATAAAAAGTCATTCCATAAGCATTTGCAGTATCAAAATAATAGGAGTGTGGTTGCAATTTATTAATTATCGATAGGGCATTGGAAATAGCGAGGATATTTGTTTTGAATTTTTGATCAGAAGTGTAGACTGTCCCATTGGCTATAACATTACCCGAAGTATTGATGTTGCCGCCTTGCACATCCAATTTGTCTCCAGTTCCTGGGGCTGTTGTTCCAATACCAACATTACCACCTGTCAAAACCATTTGGCTGTTAGTTGCATTTGATCCAAAATTCAAAGCTTTGCCTGTACCGGCAAGAAGAAAGAGATCACTCGCAGTGGCATTAATATTTGTACTGTTTGTTCCATGAAATTCCATTTCAAAACCACTCGTAGTGAATATATCCAAACTTGCTACAGGAGAAGTTGTTCCTATGCCCACGTTCCCTAACGTTGGCACCAATAAAAGATTTGGATCTGATCCTATGCCAGCATTTGTTGTCTGCCACATCGGATACCAGGTTCCATTGCCATTTGCATAAGCTCCTAATATTGCTCCGGTGGTCCCACTTCCATCTGATATAAATGACAATCCTTGTCCTGTTGACATTCCTGATCCTTCTATAAGCCCTCCAACCGGAATTGAACCAGAGCCGCCATAACCACCTGCCAATTGAATAAGCTCGGTTGTAGGAGTAGAAGAATTTGCAACCCTCAATGTTCCTCCAGAGGCATTAAGATGTAAGCCACAGCCTGGACTTGATGTCCCGATCCCAACATTCCCGGCACCTGACTCACTCACAAAAGCATATTTATTAGTTATAGTACCTGTACCTGTAGGAGCAGAAATATACGTTCCGTACCAATTTGTCATTGTACTTCCCCCATTGTAAACAAGACCATTGTGTATTCCCTTCAAATCTGTATTTGTTGTTATTGTCGGCAATACATCTAAAACTCCGGCTGGTGATGATGTACCTATACCAACATAATTAGTTGAGTTAACATTTAGTTGAGCGTTATTTATAAAAGGAAAAAATAACATTGCCGTCAATACGGCTAAAATATATTTTCTTTGCGCGTTGAAATTATGGATTTTCATGATGTTTTTTTTTAGAAATTATTTAATTAATGACATGTTGTTTCACCCGTTGCAATAATACTTAATGTATTACCGGTTGTACCAGAAGAAAATGTTGCTGAAGCGCTCCCGCTAATTTGAAAGGAGTTGGTAAATTGAAAAACGTTATTTGTTGTTGCTGAAATGCTATTGCCCGTGGAAGGTGTGACATTTATATCCTTCCACACATTAGTCGAATTATATGTGCTATAGGAACTTTGAGTTGTAATACTTTCCGGACCATCTCCTGCATAGGTCATAGGCCCGATATCATTTAGCCTTAATGCATCTTGTAAACTATAGACCTCATTTCGAAGTAATTGACCGGTAGTTTTATCGAAAGCCAAAAACATTGTAGTTTCTTTCTGAATGTTGCAACTGTATACTCCGCTAGTAAGTCCTGTTCCTCCACCACTATATGTTACAGAAACACCGGTGGCAAAGGCAAATAGCATATCTGCTCCTGTAGGATTCGTGCCAGTGTAATTAAAATCAATTTTAAATGAATTGGTGCTGTTGTCTGAACCTCGGGGTGATTGTTGATTCTGGTTCATTACTAAAACCCGCAATTCGGTTGCTGTTGAGCAGGCGAAAGCTTTATAATTTGTTTGACCGGACGCGGTAGAGGCATTTGCATAATAGGTTCCGGAAAAATTATTGGCGACCATTTGGTAATGCCAATAAGTTGACAATGCCTGCGGTGCAGGGTCACTGCACGAAGCCATGACTCCTTTAGTCATTGATAAGTCAAAGGATGAGCCGTCGCCTGAACTTTCATTAACACTCCAAGGATTTACAAATACTACTTTAGCATTGCTTGAATTTGTCCCGTTTTTTAAAATAGCGGAAAACATATCTGCCAAATATTGCCCTGCGAAAAATGATCTTGGCCCCAAACCTTCCACTGTATTTTGATTTTCATCAGGGAATGTTGGATTTGATAAAGGAGGGTTTTTCCAATCGATATTCACTTCAGTAATTGCATAGGTTAGTGCATCTGTTCCTGAACGAGTATGGACAACTGTGTTTGCCCGATTTAGTTGATATTGTAAACCGGGGCTACTTGTTGACAGATCAGTTGCGAAACCATTATTTGGATAAGCAATGGAATTAGTTCTGTATGTACTATAATTCCCGGAAATGCCACTCATATCTCCGTTACTCCCGCCTGCATAAGTATGAAAATCTACTACATCTATATAATACTTGATGTTATCGATATTTGCATAACCTGTACCGCTGATTATCATGGTTATATCATTAGTGCCGCTAATTAGGTTTGGCATAATTGCCTGGGGCGTGGTATTGCCGTCCATTGCTCCATAATAAGATAGAGATGGCGCAACAATGAGTATACGAGGATCTGCATGTTTCATTTCCTGTGAAAAAGATTTGATTATCGTAGCTATTTCTGAAGAATAATATCCACGCGCGGGAGAAGTACCCGGCTTAATATACTTATCCCATTCATTCCCGATAGCGTAATAAAATATATCACTTCCATAAACGCCTTTAATATTGTTAACAAGTGTTACGGCATTGGCAGTAGTAAAAGTAAAACCACCGGAAGCTATGGGTATCTGTATCAAAAATTTGGCACTCGAATTAACCGCCTTTACAGCCCTAATTGCTGCAATATAATCGTTAGTGGTATAATCTATTCCAATCGCAGTTGCTTCTCCATCATAACCTTTCCACACTCCACTTACAGGTCCCCCTCCTCCAATCCTGGTTAAAGTCACTCCAGCATTCATAACTTGGGTTTGTAAATGGGGGCATTCTATAAAACCACCAGGATAACTTGCTCCTGAATTAATAAATTGATCCGGCATCCAATAGTTTATGCCAAAAAAATTGCTTGGAATTGTTTGTGCAAAAAAGGTTTGTGTACAGAAACACAAAAATATTGAAACCATAAAAATAGATTTTCTTTTCGCATATATTTTATGAGATTTAAATTTTGCTGTTTTTTGTTTTTCAATTTTCATTTATGTGTGTGTTTAAGATTAACTTTTCACCATTTCACACCGGTCATATATTTTAAGGGCATTCCAATTCGGACTGCCTCATTATTTTTATTGTCAAGATCATTGTTTGTCTCTCTTAGCTATTATTAACTCTGTCTTACCGAATATCATTGCTATTCGTTTAAAACAGGAAGTATCTTAGAATAACAATTGTTCCATGAAAAAAATATTATTATATTTTATTGCATTATGTAATTACTCTTTTGCCCAAACATGGTCAACAGTAGGTTCACCAAACTTTGCAAATGGTGATGCTACTGATATATTTTCCGCCGTAGCTCCTAACGGAGACATTTATGTAATTTACAGGGAGAATTCTATTACATCAGGAAGAGTAAAAAAATTCGATGGAAGCAATTGGGTGGCTGTTGGACCCAATTTTTCTTCAGGTGATGCAGGTGGCTTTACAATGGCTTTTGATAAAAAAAGCACTCCTTATATTGCTTATACAGATTATGGAGACTCCATCAGCGCTAAAGGAACCGTAAAGAAATTTGATGGAAGCAATTGGGTTTCAGTTGGGAATCCTAGTTTTATAGCAACTGCTGCAAGCTTTACTTCGATAAAAATTGACAGTAACGGAATTCCATACATAGCTTTTAGGGATTATTTATACAATTATAGAGCATCAGTTATGAAGTTTGATGGAAGCCAATGGATTTATGTTGGTGCACCTGGCTTTTCCGCACATGGAGGAGCCGGAGATGGTGCCATTCATACTTCACTTGCAATAGATAAAAACGGTACACCCTATGTTGCTTACACCGAATTGAGTAATAACTTTAAAGCCAATGTCATGAAGTTTGACGGCAACAATTGGGTATATGTAGGCTCTCCGGATTTTTCTGCAGGACAAACGAATAATACCTCACTCGCTATTGACAGCAAAGGAATACCATATGTAGCATACTGGGACCGGGCAAACAATGGCAAAGCCACAGTAATGCAATTTGATGGAAGCAGTTGGATCCCAGTAGGTAATCCCGGCTTAACACCGGATGTCGCACAATTCACTTCATTAGCAATTGATAAAAACGATATACTGTATTTAGGCTTTGAAGACCATGCTCAAAATGACAGAGCATCCGTAATGACATTCAACGGGAACAACTGGATGTATCTCGGAACTCCTGGTTTTTCTGATTCAGTTGCATGGTACACAAGTATCGCTATTGATAACAACAAAGGTGTACTATACGTAGCGTATGAAGACGTATATAATGCTAACACTAACACTCCGACTTACAATGCTACAGTTATGAAGTACACGATTACAACTGGAATAAAAACAAACAAAAATAATTATTCCATGAATGTATATCCCAATCCTGTAAATAACATTGTCACATTAAATATTCAGTCAAGTGAATCTAAAAGAGAATTTACACTTTTGGTCATCAGCGCCTCTGGTCAAAGTGTTTACTCTGAAATTATAAAGGATATCTCCGGTACAATAACAAAACAAATTGATCTAAGCGCATTACCCAAAGGAAGCTATTTTGTTGAACTACAGTCAACTTCAACTAACACTTCAAGACCGATAACTGAGATCAGGAAGATCATACTTCAATAATCATTAGCATCCACAAAGGATGTATTTTTCAAGATGTCAAAGAAGCCATTCAGATCCCTGCAATATTTTTTTCAGTGCGAACATAAATAGCCTTTATTATACCTATTAAATTATTCGTTGAACGATTTATGCGTAGCGGCAAACCCGAGGTAATCGGGGATAAAATTTTATTAATCACCTACAAAACTAAGAGTAGACTTCTCGCATCGGGACCAGGGCTGACTTTACTAACAGGGCGATTAACGAATAGTACCTGCAAAAGATATTTTGCAATTTATCTTTGGCTGTATGAAATTTTCAACATGAAAAGTTTGTTATTATTTCTTTCAGTTATATTACTTTCTGCTTCAACCGGGCTATCACAAACTATTGCAGCGGGAGGTCAGCATTCTTTGGCAATTTGCAATAATAAGATAGTACAAGCCTGGGGTAATAATAGCGAAGGTCAACTTGGAAATGGAACTAATACTACCAGTGCTATGACAGCAAGTTTTATTACTGACGTTACTGCTATTATTGGAGGAAATGCTTACTCCCTCGCACTAAAAAGTGACAGCACCGTTTGGTCATGGGGCCGGAATATAGAAGGACAACTTGGGAATGGGACGAATATCAATAGCAATACTCCTGTACAAGTGAATTCTCTCACGGGCATTATATCGGTTGAAACAGGAATTTACCATTCCCTCGCCCTTAAAAGTGATGGCACTGTTTGGGCTTGGGGAAATAATTCCCGAGGTCAACTTGGAAATGGAACCAACACCGACAGCAATGTACCAGTTCAAATAAATACCCTCACAAATATCATTGCCATTTCCGGAGGTTATCAACATTCCCTTGCTTTAAAAAATGACGGCACTGTTTGGGCTTGGGGAAACAATACTCACGGCCAGCTTGGTAATGGAAATTATACTGACAGTAATATTCCTATCCAAGTAAATAATCTTGTGAACATCATTGCCATTTCCGGAGGTGGAGATCATTCCCTTGTTTTGAAAAGTGACGGTGCAGTATGGGCCTGGGGCTATAATGCTTATGGCGAACTTGGAAATGGAACCAATAGCAGCAGCTCTAGCCCTATTCCTGTGAGTTATCTTAACAGGATCACAGCTATTTCATCCGGTGGGTATTATTCTCTTGCCCTGAAAAATGATAGTACAATTTGGGCTTGGGGAGAGAATTATGATTCGGAACTTGGAAATGGAACAACCATCAGTAGCAATGTCCCAGTTCTTATAAATTCACTTACAGGTATCACCGCCATTACAGGAGGATTCGAACATTCCCTTGCCCTGAAAAACGATGGAACAGTATGGGCCTGGGGTAAAAGTTATTCTTGGGAACTTGGAAATGGAAACAATAATAGAACCTCTGTACCCAGACAGGTGATGGAATTGTGTCAGGTTGCAACTTCAATTGTTGAATCTATTGAAAATGCTACAGAAATAAATATATTTCCCAATCCTACTAACAAAAGCGTTGCAATAAACATAGCAACCACTAATTCAACAGAGGAATTTATACTCAAAATAAACAACATATTTGGTCAAAACGTTTATTCAGAGAATATAAAAGAAATTCCAGCCTCATTTACAAAACAAATAGATTTAAGCACATTGCCTAATGGCATTTACTTCGCGGAACTTTTACAAGGTAATAACAGAATATCAAAGAGGTTTGTCCTCCAATGAACCTTCTGCTTAGCTCAGGTCAAGTTTTTTCAGGATGTCAAAGAACATTCTAAGTCACCCCCTCCGAAATTCATCCCGAGCATAGCTGGCATTTAAAATGCATATATAATTTTTCGTTGAATAATGTTATAAAAGCGGCAAACGTATTTTAATTATAGATTTAATTTTGAATTACAATGTGACTTTTCACACCCTCCTTACTTATTCTTTTATAGTCAGACAATAAACAGGATAAGAATTTAGTTTTTAATAAGGAAAGAGGAGGGAACAATGAGAAAGATAATGCTGGTTCTAATTGGGCTTTATGCATTCGGGAATGTACAAAGCCAGTCGGTGAAAGATAACTATAACGGGGTGCAGGATATTGATACTGCAAAATTCCGCAGAAGGGCAACTCCGCTGCCATATATAAGAGAGGCGGATGTGATGTGGAGTAAGCGTTTGTGGCGGGTTATGGACCTTCGTGAAAAAGTCAACCAGCCTTTTTACTATCCTACCACAAAATTACTGGAGCGTGAATCATTGTTTGATGTGCTGAAAGATGCGATTGCTGCGGGACAGCTTACAGCCTACGATAACCCTCTGTTTGATGATGAGTTTAAACAAGAGATGTCTTCAAGTACTTTTTCAAATCTTATAGTCAAGTGGGATACCACTAATATGATGCCTGATCCGGATAACCCCGACAAATTAGTTCGTACAAAAACAAAAACAGAGATTACATCTGAAAATGTTAAACAATACCTGATCAAAGAAGATTGGTTTTTTGACAAGCAAAGGTCTGTGATGGAAGTCAGGATTATCGGGATTTGCCCCTTGGTAGAAGACTTTACAGAGAGCGGAGAATTCAGGGGATATAAACGTTTGTTCTGGATTTATTTTCCCGACGCGAGACATGTCCTAGCAAAGCACTATGCGTTCATACGCGGTAATTATTCTTCACCCTTAACATTCGATGATCTTTTCCTGAAACGAATGTTCAGCAGCCAGATTGTTAAAGAAAGCAATGTGTTTGACAGAAGCATTTCGGAATACGCAAATGGCCTGGATATTTTACTGGAAGCGGACAGAATAAAGAACGACATCAATATTTACGAAAATGATATGTGGCATTATTGATAGAAATATTTCCCGCAGATTTCACAAATAAGATTGAATGAAACGTTTGTGAAATCTGCGGGAGAATATTTAATTATTTACAGTCAGTACAACTTTCACCCGCTCTTTGTCAGCCGCAGATAATTTTGATGCATCAATAAATCCGATTGCACCAGGTTCGCTGGCAACAAAATTGATAAGATCACTTTCTGAACCAAATTTATCCTGTGGTTTTTCAGCACTCTCATATTGCTTTTGCGTAAAGTAGGTTTCAACGTCGGAAGCAGTCATGCCAAGAACTTTGGAATAAAATGTTTCCTGTGCGGCATTTTTACTTTTGAAATCAGCCGGACGGATATTCTTATTGATGTCCGGCCATCTTTTTTTTACTTTTCTCAGCCAGTATAATTTTGCTTCACTTGCGGAAAGTGTTGTTACGGGATTGTCTTTGTTGATCACTATGACAATATTCGTCCCACCTGTGGTATTCATCTTAAACGACATCAATGTGCCGATCAGGAATAGGAATAAAAATATTTTTTTCATTTGTATAAGTTTTAAATTTTAGAACAATTAAAATGAGTATGCAAATTGAAGGTGAAAGCCCTGATCGATTTGTGTATTTATTTTGTCGCCCAGGTTCAGCACTTTTGGAAGAGCAGCAAACTCGCCATTCTGGAAAGTTTCCTTTGCGCTGCGGTAATTGTATTCCAGTTTGCATACAAAATTTGCACTGACTTTATATCTTAAACCTAAACTGAACGTAGTTGCATTATACAAAACGCCATTTTGTCCTACGTAATAAATATCGGACTGTGTTGTTGTGCCAGCCTGTGCATACATATAAGAAACATAAGGAATGAATTTGTTTGTCACTTTGTAACCTGCATAACCGAAGTAACCATAGCTTGAACGTTTGCCGATTGAGTCATACGTATTGGTCTGCATATAAAGTTCTGCAATAGCTTCAAATTTCTTTTCCGGATTCATGAATGCAACCGCAACGTTTGAAAGTAATAGGTTGCCATTCTTCGGGGGAGCATAACCTGCAGGGTTAGTGGCGCTTTTGTAGAAATTATCATACATTCCTGATACAAGTATTTTCAATCCATCAATTGGTTCAATTCCAAGCGCACCGGTGTAGGCAAATTTATTGTCGCCTTTGTCAGAAAAGCCAACTGAATTGGTTCCGTTGTGAATGAATAAACGGTAAAACAATCTTGCTTTGGAAATGTTGTCACCCTCCACCTGTAGTCCGACATCATTAATCTGCAATACACCACCTTCAGCCGCAGGAAGGATAATGCTTGGCCGTGCAATGGTCGGTTGAAGTACTAATCCGAAATTATATTGGTTATTCCAGTAACCAATCGGGTTGAACATTTTTCCGACACGCAGACTGAAATAATCTTTAATGTAGTAACGAATCAATAAACGTTTAACATCAAATGTTGGAGTTGTTCCGACTAATGATGCCAGGTTTTCACTTAACACACTGATGCGTTCGCTTAATTGTGAAGTCACAAAAAGTACATAGTTACCCTGGTTAAAAGCTGTTTTGCTTGTATCGTGTTTTGTGGTATTAAAACTTACTCCTGTGGGACTGGTTGCATCCGGAACCCATTTCCCCTGCGTTGAAGTTTGAATATTTTGCAATTCAGGTTGACCGAAAAATTTAATCTGAGTCTCCTGCGCCTTGGTCGGATTTGTAAAACCCGCGAACAATGCTGTTCCTAAAGCCATTTGTAGTAGTTGCTTTTTCATCGTTGATATTTAAAGGTTAACTTATTTACTTTATTATTTTATTGTTTATGCGATCTGGAGTTTGCTTTTTAGTGTACTTATTTCTCTTATGTAGTTTTGTTCTTTCTGTAAAAAATCTTCCTGCGTAGCCTGCATTTCTTCCAGGTTCTGGCGCATTTCTTCCTCCTGCGCTTTCATTCCTTCTGCCTGCAAATTGGTTTGTTCAAGCAGGCGTGCTGTTTTTAAATTCACCTTTAAAGAAGAAATAGTTGAAGAAAGGCTCTCTGCAGCCTTCTTTAAAAATTCAACTTCAAATGTTTCCAGGGGAGTAAACGAAGCAAGCTCAATAACTCCGTTTATATTTTCATTTACCAATAAAGGAACCAATACAACACAACGGGCTGTTGCCTCGCCTAAGCCGGAAGTAATATGTGTATACGATTCAGGTACATCTGTCAGGTAAATGAAATCCTTTTCAACAAAACATTGCCCAACTAAACCTTCGCCAATCTCAATTCTTTTTTCAAGAAATTTCTTTTTATCATAGGCGAAACAGGAAACAAGTTCAATATAACGGGAATCCTTGTCTTCATTGAGGACAAACAACGCACCCTGATTTGCTTTACAATATTTAATGAGAAAATGATTTACGGTATTGTAAAATAATTTTTCATCGGTATAATTTTCTCTTAGTATAATAGCCAGTTCAGCAAGACCAGTTGCTGTCCAGTTCCGTTGAAAATCTCCCGCGGCCGCAATCTTTAAATTATTGCGCATTTGTACGAGCGCGTTACCAAGTTTATCTTCTTCTGATATGCCTTTCAACTCCGCCTGGTAATTGCCTTTTCCGATCTCCGCCGAGAATTCCACTTTTTGTTTTAATCCATCAACCATGTCGCTGATCGCATTTTGCATGAGTCCTATTTCATCTTCGCGATCTGATTTGTTTATTGAATTCACATTTCCTTTTGCGACTTCAGAAATCACATTGCTTAGTTTTAATAATGGAGATGTCACACTTTGCTTTGCAAACCGCATGGAATAAAGACTTACAGCAATTACAAGCAACAGCATCAGGATAAGAATGATTGTAAGCTTGCTGAACAATGCTTCTTTAGTGTTGTGTAGGGTTTCGAGATTATTTTGGTTGATGCCGATCAGGCGTATAAAACGAAGATCATTTGCATCTGCCAGGGAGTTTACATTCTTTTTATTTATGCTGATTGCATGATCAACTTTAGCATCATTTGAATAGTCATCGTCTGTGGCCAATACTTTTGTTATGTCAACGGCAGCCGTAATAATAGCTTTGTTATTTTCATTAATGCTATCTAATACAGTTTTGCTTTGCGCATCTGTCCATTTGCTGGCTAGTGAATCCAGCTTATTACTCAGCTGATTGTAATTTGTTTTAGTGATTTCGGCTAAGCGATTTTTATCTCCTTTATTTGAAATGAAGATCCAGCTGTTGGTCAGCTTTTTCACTTCAGTCATCAAAGCTTTTAATTCTTTGATTGACTCAAGAGATGGAATTGAAACATACCTTAACTCTTTATCGACCTGCTTGCTTTTTGACAACACATAAAAGCTGAACAAGCTGCTTAATACTATCGACACTGCGATAATTATATAGGTAAGCGTTATTTTTTTTGAAATATCGAGTTTCATTTCTTTCAGGATTTATGGCACAAAATAAGTTTGTTTGGAGCTGGGAATAAATAGTAGAAAACGTCATTCTCCTTTCACATAAATCACATAGGCGTGTAGTTATTTATACTACACAAGTAGATTTTATTGACATTGAGTCAGAGACAATAACCCTAAAAGTATTGTCGGTATTGATGTTGAAGAAGGATAAGAGGAAGTTATGTTAAATGGAGAAGAAATGTCTCAGCGGATGTTTGCTGCAATAAGTTTTAATTTCTCTTCTTTGCTAAGTTGTTTAAAAGCGTATTCCGCTTTTGCAGCAGCAACTTTATCGGGGTAGTCCCAGAATGTTTTTAGTTGAACAGGTAAACGTGCCCGGGTATATTTTGCTCCTTTCCCTGAATTATGTTTGGCAATCCTGGCTTCAATATCATTGGTAATGCCGGTGTATAGTGTACCATCAGCACATTCCAACATGTATACGTACCAGTTCATAGTATAAAGGTAATGTTTCTTATGTAGTACCTTGAGCGAGGTTAATGGTTTTTGGATTATTTTTACTTCAATCAAAAGCACAACCATGAAAAAATATTTAATGTCTGTTTTAATTGTATTATACTCTTTGAGTATAAATGCACAAACTACGAAAGTGGCTGATGTACAAATTCCCAATCAACTTACTGCTGGCAAAGAAAAAATAATTTTAAATGGAGCGGGGATACGTGTAAAATATTTTATGGACATCTATGTCTGTGGACTTTACTTATCTGCTAAGTCAAATGATCCCCAAAAAATAATTGAAGCAAATAATGCAATGGCGATTAAAATTCACATTGTTTCCAGTCTGATTTCCAGCAAAAAAATGCAGGATGCCATTACAGAAGGATTTGAAAAATCAACGAACAATAATATGACTCCTTTGAAAAGTAAAATAGATCAGATGATCAGTGCATTCAGTGAGGAAATAAAAGTAGGGGATGAGTACGATATAAAATACACAATAGAAGACGGCACGATCATTTATAAAAACAATATAAAGAAAACGCAGATCACAGGTTTTGATTTTAAGAAGGCTTTATTCGGGATCTGGCTTGGAAGTGAGCCCGCTGATGATGACCTGAAAGTTGCGTTGCTGGGGAAATAATAGATCCTACCTAAGTATACTAATATTACCCTTTATTTTTATTTCCGTATTTGTTTTGCTGCACATTGCTTTCAGGTAATAAACATACACTCCAGTTTCCATTGATGCGCCATTTTTAGTTCCATCCCATCCCTGTGCCAGATCGGTTGTGTCAAAAACAAGATTTCCCCATCGGTCATAAATCGCCCAATAAATATTTACCAGTCCGTTGCCTTCAATATTGATCACATCATTTTTTCCATCTCCGTTGGGAGAAAATACATTTGCAATGAACAGATCTTTTTCATCCCCACAGGCTTCCTTAACAGTTATGGTAACATCCGCAGTGTCAAGACAACCATTGCTATCCGAAACGATTAACGTGTAAGTTGTAGTTGCAGTTGGTTGAGCGGTTGGGTTAGCGCAATTGTTGCAGGTCAAAGAAGAGGAAGGCATCCATAAATAATTTCCACCACCGCTTCCGATTAATAAAGTAGTGTTTCCTGCAGTAATAGTTGCTTGCGAAGTTCCTGCAGTTGCTACCGGGCCGGGAACGCTAATGATAGTTGCGCTTGCTGCAAGGCTGCATCCATTTGCATCGGTAATTGTAACGGTATAATCTGCTGCAGCTAAGTTTTGAACTGACTGCGTAGTTGATCCGAAGTTCCAGGTGTAAGTGAATATTCCTGTACCACCACTTGCATTTGCAGAGATGCTTCCATTATTATTTCCGCAGGATGCATTTACAGTAGTGAGATTTGCTGTTATATTACTTCCTGGTTCGGCAATTAAAACCGCACTTGTAGCAATGCAGCCAAGCCCATCTGTTACCGTTACAGTATAAATTCCGGCTAAAGCATTTGTTAGAGATTGTCCGCTTGCTGTTGTGCCGGATGAAGAAGACCAGCTATATGTTAATGTTGCTGTTCCACTTGCTGTAACTATTGCACTGCCCGTGTTGCCGCCTTTACATAATACATTAGTCCAGGTCAGGGAAGATATTTTTGGTCCGGTGCTGTTAATTATTTTTATGTTTTTGGTCTGCTGACAACCATTTAGGTCAGTTACAGAAACGTCGTAACTTCCAAACGAGAGATTGCTCGCAGTAATGCCGCTGTCGCCGTTACTCCAGCTATACGTCAATGTTCCTGTACCTCCTGAGGCAGATGCCGTTGTCATTCCATTATTTAATCCACAACTTGCGTTTGTAGCTAGTATTGTATCAATTACAATTGCAGTAGGTTCGGGCAGATTGATGGTACTTATGCTCGTGCAGCCATTTGCATCTGTAACTGTTACCGAATAATTTGCTGACTGCTGGTTAATAATTGTTGATTGATTACTGGTTGTTATACTTGTAGTTCCAATCGACCAACTATATGTATAAGGCGCGGTTCCGCTGCTGGTATTTACTGTAACGTTTCCTGTTCCGCCATTACAGGTAATCGCAGATGCTATTGATAGTATTGCAAGGGGGCCTCCTGAATTGCCAACACTATCCATAAATACTTTTGTACAACCTGAGATATCAGTTACCGTAAGTGTGTAAATTCCAGTTGCCAGATTTGTGATGGATGATCCTGCAGTGTTATTTCCTGATGGGAAAGCCCAGGAATACGTTAGTGAACCGGTTCCGCCGGTAGCAGTTGTGGTTATCGATCCATTGTTATTTCCGCAGGTTGCATTTGTTATAACAGCAGAAGTTAAACTTATCGCAGGTGGTTCAGCTAGTGTTACGGAGGTTGCAACCTGACATCCACTGGCGTCTGTAATTGTGACTGAATAATTTCCTGCTGAAAGGTTGTTAATTGTTGCAGTAGTTGCTGTTACAGGATTCCATGAATACGTTAGCGTTGATGTTCCGTTCGCGCTCACTGCTATTGATCCCGAGTGATCTCCATTGCAGGATAGATTTGTTGAGAGGATATTGCTTATAGTTGGAGCGGAATTATTATTTATGTTCACACTTTGTGTTGCTGTGCAATTGTTTGCATCGCTTACAGTTAAAAAGTAAATTCCTGCAGCAAGGTTGTTTGCTGTTTGTCCTGTTACAGAATTACTCCAGGTATAATTCAATGTCCCTGTTCCGCCGGCGGCATTTGCAACTGCTGAACCATCGCTGTTTCCACAAGTGGCATTGCTTGTAATAACCGGGTTGATTACGACTGAAGTTGGAGGTTCATTGATTGTAAGGAACATAATGCTTTTGCAACCATTTATATCTTCTACAGTCACAACGTATGTTCCCGCCAAAAGATTAGTTACTGTTGGAACGCTCGCGGTTGTTCCTGCCGAAGCCGGCCAGTTGTATGTAAAAGGAGCTGCGCCTGTAGCTATAACAGAAATCGAACCAGAAGCATCACCCTTACATAAAACATCTGTGACAATTGTTCCATTTGTATTCGGCGGAGTTGTGTTTGTTATAGAAACACTTTGGGTGGCGGAACAATTATTGGCATCAATTACAGAAATAACATATGTTCCTATATTAAGAGTACTGGTGGTTTGTCCTGTTGCAGAATTGCTCCATGTATAAATAAGTGAACCTGTCCCACCCGTTGCTGTTGCGATTGCGGAGCCGTTGCTGTTTCCACAGGTCGCATCTGTTTTAGTAACGGAACTGAAATTCAATGCCGGAGGTTCTGTAATTGAAAAAGTTGAAGTGGAGCTACAAGTTCCATCAACAATAGTAACTGTATAAATTCCGGGAGCTAAACCTGTCGCCGAAATTGTTGAACTTGTTGTTGAGCCATTTGTATTTGTGCTTCCATTGCTCCAGCTATAATTGTATGTTCCCCCGGAGCCATTACTGATGTTGATATCCGCAGTTCCATCATTGGAATTATTGCAGGTAACGTTTGCAGTTGTAGCAGCGAGTACCGCCAGCGTACAGGAACAATTCTTTACTGTTATATAGGAAGTTTTTATAACGCTGTCCGTTTTGCAAGGCGTGACCAGGACCAATTTTACAGTATATGTTCCGGGAGAAGAGTAACTGATGGTGGGGCTTATAGCAGCAGAACTTGTGGTGGTTGCTCCTGCAAAAATCCACTGAAATGAAAAATGAGAAGTATCACAGGAGTTATTTACTGTGGGCGAAAATGTGACAGGATCATTTATACAAACAGAAGTTGCACTTGCTGTAAAATCAAAACTGAGTGGTACAGACTGACAAATATTAATACACAACTGATTGATAAAAAGATCACCACCTCCGTTAAGTCCGGCTCCGCCTCCCCACGTAGTTTGAAAAGCACCCGGCGTTACAGGATAACCTCCATCTGTATTTCCGATAATGTATAGTGAATTCTGATAGATGGCCATGCCGCCTAAATTTTCCAAATCATCATGACCTGTTCCACCGACGTAGGTTATGCAAGTCTGTGTCCCTGCAGGGTTGTATTTGGCAATGAATTCATCTTCCACTCCGGCAAATGCAGGTTGAATTGCGCAGGAGCTGATCGGGTAACTTCCCGCGTCTTCATCTTCCCATTCGCCATAGGCATAGATATTATTAAACCTGTCGGTTGCAATATGAAAAAGCCATTCATCATTATCTCCGCCGAGATAAGTTCCCCATTGTATAGTTCCGCCTCCGTTGAACTTAACTACAAATGCATCTCCGTAATTGAGCACACTTCCTGCAAATACAGTTTGAAACGCTCCGGCAGTTGCGATACCGTTTGAAGATCTTGTGCCGCCGCCGGCAGCTATATTTCCTAACGCATCTGTTGCAACAGAAAAAATTTGATCGAGATCAGATCCTCCATAATACGTTGTCCATAGTTGTGTGCCCGCCGGGGTAAATTCAAATATAAAACCATCATACACGCCTCCTCCGTAAGTCATCTGGTAACCGGCAAGCACAGGAAAATCAGTAGATGATGTAGTTCCGCCAATAAAAATATTTCCTGAAGGATCGCATGCAATTCCTCCACAATATTCACTACCGGTTCCGCCCAGATACGTGCCCCAGTTGCGTGTGCCGTTTGCAGCGAAGCTGGCTACAAATACATCGCCGCCGTTGTAAACTGGTTTGAATGATCCGGGAGTTGCAATGTTGTTGTTTGAAAATGTTTGTCCGTATAAGTAAATCGTTGAACCATCAGATGTAACGTTTCCCGCATAATCATTACTTGAACCTCCATAATAGGTAGCCCATAATAAAGCACCTGCAGGATCAAGTTTTAAAAGAAATACATCTGTTTGTCCTGCTTGTACACTTTGATGAACAACATTACCTGCTGCAGGCCCAAGTGCGAGATCTGTTGATGTAGTATTTCCTGTGACCAGTATATTTCCATTTGCATCTGAAAAAATATCACTTCCTATTTCATCTTTCGTTCCACCATAATACGTTGCCCATAAACGGTTCCCGTTAGCATCCATTTTCACAATGAACGCATCCTGACCACCAGCAACAGCTACCTGCAAAGAACCGGCAGTAGAAGGGAAGAGCGCCGAAACTGTATTTCCTGTGAATGCAATATTTCCGGAAGGATCAGTTGCAATTGTGCCTGTTTGCTCCATACCCGGACCACCATAATATGTAGCCCATGGGTCGATAACTAAAGGGAATTGCGGGTTCCAGGTTCCAAGTTTAAAAGTTATTGTATAGTCTTTAGATGTTTCAGCTGAATGCGGCTCAGTGCCAGCGTCTAAAGGCTCAAGACTATATTCCGCATTAACATCAACCGTTTTACCGTTTACATTCTGATAAACTTTTGGAATAAATTCTTCCATTTCTCCGAGTGCAGTTTTTATATAAAGTCTGCCGTAACGTAATGTAATTTGTTCTGTACCGCTGTATTTTAATTTTATATTATGTGGATCCCCACCGGGTTTTACTATAATATCATATTTCAATCCGTTTTGTTTATTGCCATAATAAATCACATCAATATTGTTATAGATATTTGTGGCAGTTAGTTTATTAAAGGATGGAACATGAGTAATACCTTGCATACAATGACCATAATAATAATTTGAATATCCTTCAACAGGGTATTCAGCCGTAATTGCAGGATCAGGATTTCCATTTACAAAATCAAAATCTATTCTGTGAACAGTGCAGCTTTTGTCTTCAATTAAATGTTCTTTGATTTTTTTTTGTTCCGCAGGAGATAAATGTTCCTGTTGTGCTTTTTTTTCAGCCTGGTCAGCTGCATCATTCATGATTTTCCCCAAATTACTTAACACATAGCTCACACCTGTTTTACGGATGTAGATGTCGGTTCCAGCCCCGCTCCCTTTAAATAAAAGATCGGGACGCATTTTTTTGTCAGCATCAACCAGTTGACCTTTATTTTGAGTGAAGCCCATTCCATTTCCCCGCGATGTGCTTAGTCCGGACGCAAGATTACCAGCATATAATCCGGATATAAAAGAGAAAGGAATAAGTACCAATAAAAATTTTCGCATGCAGGAAAATCAAGAGCAAATTATATCCGGCGTGGAGGGAGTCCGGGTTTGACAATTAAATTTAGGAAAATAATGTGACCTGCACATGAAACGCCCAATGCTATAAGTTGTTATATTTGCAGCAGTTCATTATTCATACAAACCGCCTTCACTAAAGTTTCGGCGGTTAAAAGGGGGATTAGCTCATTTGGCTAGAGCGCTTCGCTGGCAGTGAAGAGGTGATCGGTTCGAATCCGATATTCTCCACCACATAAAACCTGTAGTATACTGCAGGTTTTTTATTTTATACTAAGTCGATATTGTAGAACCTTTTCCCCAATTTCCCAAACTTCTCCACACATTTTAATTGACATTTATTTTTATCATTGCAGGTAAATAACGGCACAATAATTTAAGAAAATCATATTCACTAAAAATTTAAGAAATGAAACAGGTTGCGGAACCCAAAGTACAGAAAGTACAGGTTGAAGAGTACAAGATTTATGTAGGAGGAAAGTTTATTGAGACAGCTTCTGAAATCGAAGTGAAAAACCCGTTTACACAAAAAGTCTTTGCAAAAACATTTCTGGCTGGAAAAAATGAACTTGAAATTGCAATCGCACAGGCCGAATGTGCAAGGGAGGAAATGAAGATTCTCCCATCCTATAAAAGATATGAAATACTCCGGCAGATTTCTGATGAAATAAAACTCGACAGCACGCGTCTTGCCTTAGTTCTCTGCCGTGAGTCAGGAAAACCCATGCGTTATGCTCTTACTGAAATCGACCGCGCTGTACAAACTTTTCTTATTGCCGCAGAAGAAAGTAAACGATTGCCTGGAGAATATCTGTCGTTGGACTGGACAGCTTCCGGAGAGAACAAAGAAGGCATTGTAAAATATTTTCCGATTGGACTGGTTGCGGGAATTTCTCCTTTTAATTTTCCGCTCAACCTGGCTGCACATAAAATAGCGCCCGCAATAGCATCGGGTTGTCCTATTATTTTAAAACCGGCTTCGTCTACACCTCTCTCTACACTTGAACTAGCGAAGATCATTGATAAGACAATTCTTCCCAAAGGCGCCATTTCAATTATGCCAATGAACAGGGAAGACGGGAATGCGCTTGTGTCTGAAGAACGCTTTAACCTGTTGAGTTTTACTGGGTCTGCATTGGTAGGATGGAAGATGAAAAAAAACGCCGGAAAGAAAAAAGTAGTTCTTGAACTGGGAGGTAATGCAGGTGTGATTATCGCTGAAAGTGCCAATATATATGACGCGGTTGAAAAATGCCTGGTGTCGGCGTTTGCCTATAGCGGACAGATCTGTATAAAAGCACAACGGTTATTCGTGGAAGAAAAAATATTCGATTCATTTATTGAAAAATTTATTGACGGGATCAGAAAAATGAAATATGGAAATCCGGAAGATCAGACTACGGATATTTCTAATATGATAGATGAAGAAAATGCAAAACGCGTTGAAGAGTGGGTGAATGAGGCAGTACAGGAAGGCGCAAAAATGCTGACAGGCGGAAAACGGAACGGCAGCTATTATGAACCGACTGTATTGATAAACACAAAAGCAATAATGAAAGTGAATGCGCAGGAAATATTTGGTCCGGTTGTTACCATTGAGAAATATTCCAACTTTAAGAAAGCCGTTGAAATGCTGAACAACACTTCGTATGGATTACAGGCGGGGATCTTTACGAACCAGTTTGATGAAATAAATTATGCATTTAATAATACAAATGTTGGCGGGGTAATCATCAATGATGCGCCTACACTTCGCCTGGATCAGATGCCATATGGAGGTAATAAAGATTCAGGCCTTGGACGAGAAGGTGTGAAATATGCCATCAGGGATATGATGGAGGCAAGGATCCTGGTAACGAACTTCAGAAAATAAAATCCGGTTACATATATAACCCGCCGTTTATAGAAAGATCCGTTCCTGTAACATAGCGTGCTTCGTCCGAAACCAGGTACGCAATTGCACCCGCAATTTCATTCGGATCAGCCAGGCGCTTCATCGGGATCTGTTCAATGATTTTATTTCTTACTTCTTCTTTAATAGCCATCACCATTGCTGTAGCTGTATATCCGGGAGAAATAGTGTTGACTGTTATTCCTTTTTTAGCGACTTCCAGCGCAAGCGATTTTGAAAATCCATACATGCCGGATTTAGCCGTTGCATAATTCGTTTGTCCGAACTGGCCTTTGTGCCCGTTAACTGAAGAGATGCTGACAATCCTTCCCCAGCCTTTTTCAATCATTCCTTCAATAACAAGGCGCGCACAAATAAAAACACTGTTCAGGTTGGTATGTATTACTTCAAACCATTGTTCGGGTGTCATTTTATTTAAAGGTGTATCCCGTGTAACGCCCGCGTTGTTTACCAGAACATCAACGACTCCGATATCTTCTTTGATCTCTTCAAACATTCGTTGCGCCGACTTATAATCTGAAATGTCACCTTCCACAATTTTTACATCGATCCCCATTTTCAATTGATCTTCTCTCCATTGTTTGGCTTCTTCCCGCCATTTAATTGCTTTGGTAAAGTCACGGTAATTAGCAACTACCGTAAAACCGTCTTTATATAAACGTTCACAAATAGCTGTGCCAATGCCACCAGTACCGCCGGTTACAAGTGCGATCTTTTTTTTCTTTTCGGATGTATTTTGAGCTTTTTCCATACTTAACAACATTTTTCTTTTACGTATCTGCCCGGAGCAGGTTCAATTGGTTTGTATTCAGCATTACCTGTCTTTTTAGGAGCAGGAATATCTTTTTTAGATTTTTGTTTTAGCCATCTGTTCCAATGTGGCCACCAGCTGCCATCCTGTTGTGCTGCTGTATTCTTCCAATGCTCAAACCCCTTCCCAAGTTCACCATTGATATGGTGGTTGTATTTATTTTTTTGTGAAGGAGGATTGATCGCTCCCATAATATGTCCGGAATCACCAAGCACAAATTCTATATCCGTATCCAGTAATTCAGTTGTCGTAAAAGCAGTCTGACAAGGCGCAATATGATCAAACACAGTACCGATCACATATACCGGAACTTTAATTTTTCCCAGATCAATCGGTGTGTTACCTATTTTAATTGCATTTCTGGTGCTTAGCTTATTTTCATAAATCATTTTACGCAAGTAAAACGTGTACATTTTTGCAGGAAGATTTGTTGAATCCCTTGTCCAGTATAAAACCGAAAATGGTGGTGGATTTTTGCCCTTCAGATAATTATTGACTACGTAATGCCATACCAGCTCGTTTGGACGCAAGGCATTAAATGCTTTTGCTAAATCATTTCCTTTCAGCACTCCACCGGTGGCAAGTTCATTTTCAATTTTTGTAACCAGGGCTTCATCTACAATGGCACCCATAGGACCTATATCAGAAAAGTCAAGCATAGTTGCCATAAACGTTGCGGAATTAATGGAATCTTTTTCCTGATCTGCTTCTGGAAATGTTTTTTCTTTTCTTCCTAAAATGGCGAGTGTAATACCAAGCAGTGTTCCCCCGATGCAATAGCCGAGCACATCAATTTTTTTTGTATGAGAAATTTTTCTGGTTACTTCAATTGCCTTTAATGCTCCTTTAATCACATAATCATCAAAAGAAATATACCCCATATCCTTAGTCGGATTTTTCCAGGAAATCATAAAAGTTGTATGACCTTGTTTTACGGAAAATTCGACAAGTGAGCGGTCTTCATGCAAATCCAGGATGTAATATTTATTAATCCATGGTGGGATCATCAACAACGGATGTTCGGAAACCTTTGTTGTCTGCGCATTATATTGAATGAGCTGCATTATTTCATTTTCGAAAACAACGTCGCCTTTTGTAGTAGCCAGATTTTTTCCAACCTCAAAAACAGATTCGTCTGTTTGAGAAATATCTCCTTTATTAAAATCTTTAATAAAATTGTCAAAGCCATTCATCACACTTTTTCCTTGCGTTTCATAGGCAAGTTTGAGCGCTTCAGGATTTGTCATTAAAAAATTAGAAGGGGAAACAGCGTCCAGGTATTGTTGCGTATAAAATTTCAGTTTGTCTTTTGATTTTTCTTCTATTTCAATGGAATCCATAATTTCAGTAACCATTTTGGAAACCAGTAGGTAGTTTTGTTTTATGTAATCAAAAAAATAGGGTTGTTCTTCCCACTCCGGGGCCTTGAAGCGTTTGTCATCTGCTTTGGGACTTATTAAGGCCTCATATTTTCCATTCCCCTGTCTTTCAAAAATTCTGCGTGAAAGCTCCATTTGATTCTGCAAAAAATCTGCAAAGCTTTGCTGACTTTTAACCATCGTAGCTGGGTTGCCAACAATTTTGTTGGCGAGATTCAGATAAGAAACGGTTGCATCATTCATAGCCTGAAAATCACCGAAGAAATTACTCATGAAATCAGCTGCAGGATTTTTTCTGCTTTGTGTTTCATCCGTACCCGAATTTTTTTGATTTTTCATAGAAGATTCTCTTAAAGACAAAACGCCAGAACCTGACGTTGTCATTGTTTGTTAAATAAATTAAAATAAAAACCGCGCGTAAATTATTTGCTATCCTGTTTCCACCAGTCTGCCGACCAGTTATTAAAATAATTGGCAGTATTATTCTGAAAATCTTTGACTGCCTGGAATTGAGATGTTATAGTATCGCTGAATTTTTTATTGAAGTTAAGAGCGAGATTCGTATGCTTGTTATATGTGTCGACAACTGATTTCATACTTTCAGTCATTGAGTGTACAGATTTATCGAAATTTTCCCGGACCAGGTTTAGTATTTTTTCTCCCTGTCCATCCATGGATAAGGAAGTGGAATCATAAACCATATCAACGAGTTTTGTATTATAATCCACGAATAACTGGATTTGCTTACTATATGCATCAAGAATGCTGTCTATTGTTTCTTCAGAAAGCATGAATGATTTTGCAAACGTTCTGTTGATCTCATCCAGCATTTGTCCGTTTCCTTTCAGTTGAAACTGCTTTTTGATTTCATCTACAATTGCTTTGTTTGCATTGACTGCCTGGTTGAGCATTTTTGTGTTCATGCTCACAACTTCTTTAATGGCTTCTTTGGATTTAAGGGCTGAGTCGCCAATGATTGTTTTAATGTTTTTTGCTTTTTCGGATGTGCCGGTTTTCATGATTAAGAGAATTTAAGGAGTTAGTGATTATCGAGATGGTTTCAAGGACATTTTTTAACGCGGACATAATAAGGTAAATATTATGCCAATTGATTTCGCGCAGGTATATAGGTATAAAATCAAAATTGGAAAATTATCCTTGTGGATAAAATTCCCCGGTTTGTATAGAATTCGCTTCAATGCTTGAACCATATGATTGAAGGTTTGCTTTCCTTTTTTCAGTTGGCATGGTTTTATGAACTGACTCTCACAAATTAGCAAGTAAAAAACAATGAAAATCAATAAGAATTCAGTGGTGCTGATCACCGGAAGTACAAGCGGTATCGGGTTGGGGATAGCTGAAAAGTTTGCCTCACAGGGTTTCAATATCATTTTCAACGGTTTGGAAAAAGAAGGTCCGGAAATAGCAAATAAAGTTGCTGAAGAAAATAAAGTTAAGACCTGGTATTCTCCTGCCAATATGATGAAGCCGGAGGAGATCACCGCCATGATTAAAGAAGGAGAAAAACAGCTGGGAGAAATAAATGTACTCGTAAATAATGCAGGTATCCAGCACGTCGCTCCCATTGATGAATTTCCGGAAGAAAAGTGGAATGCCATCCTTGGAATTATTTTAACCTCGTCGTTTCATACCAGTAAGGCCGTATGGCCTGCAATGAAAAAAAATAAATGGGGACGAATCATTAATATAGTTTCTGCTCATGGACTTGTGGCGTCAGAATTCAAGTCCGCTTATGTTGCGGCAAAGCATGGATTAATGGGACTTACTAAGGTGCTTGCTTTGGAAGGAGGAGAATTCGGAATTACGGTAAACGGCATTTGTCCGGGCTATGTTAAAACTCCATTGGTGGATAAACAGATTGGCGATCAGGCCAAGGCACACAATATTTCTGAAGAAGATGTAGTGAATAAAATAATGCTTGCAGAACAGGCGGTGAAAGAATTTACAAGTATTGAGGCAATAGCTGAACTCGCATTTTATCTTTCGGGTGAACAAAGTAAAACAATAACAGGAGCAGCCCTTTCTATTGACGGGGGCTGGACTGCACACTAAATATGAAAAAGGAAAAAATTGCATTTGCATTGCAAGGTGGTGGAGCGCATGGTGCTTTTACCTGGGGAGTAATGGAAAAATTACTGGAAGAGGAGGTGCTTGACATCAGGGGCTTTTGTGGAACAAGCGTTGGTGCAGTTAACTCAGCGCTCATTATTCATGGACTTCAAAAAAATGGTGTTAAGGGAGCAATCGATCTTATGGAGAAATTCTGGAAGAAAATATCTCTTGTTTCTGCATTTTTTTTGCCGCAACCAAGTTGGGTGGACAATCATGTTTTCAATGGCAATATGGATTTCTCGCCTGCGTACCTGGCATTCACCTATTGGCAAGGTTATTTGTCGCCCTACCAGTTTAATTTTTTTAATATAAATCCGTTGAAGGACATTCTTTCGGAACTGATCGATTTTGAAGAAATAAAAAAGAGTAAAATAAAATTATTCGTCGCAGCTACGAATGTGAAAAAAGGATCCTGTAAAGTTTTTTCACTGGATGATATAAGTCTGGATGCGTTAATAGCTTCTACATGTCTGCCCTTTCTTTCACAATCAATAGAGGTGGACGGAGAGTTTTACTGGGATGGGGGATACAGCGGCAATCCTCCTATTTATCCATTGATCTACGGAACTGATTCAAAAGATATTTTACTGATTCAGATTAACCCGATGTGGATTGACGAAGTTCCGCGTAGTGCGAGTGAAATAACGGATCGCATAAATGAGATCAGCTTTAACGCAAATCTGAAAGCCGAAATGCGAATGCTTAACCGGGGATATGATTTGGAAGGACAAGTAAAAGATGTGTTCATGCAGATAATTATTTCGGATAATATTCTGAATGATCTGAATACATCCAGCAAAATTAATACTTCTTGGGATTTTCTCAATCGTCTTCGCCGTGCCGGAAGAAGTGCAGCTGAAGTATGGATAAAAAATGAAATGTCATTTGTAGGAAAAAAGACATCACCAATTATAAATAAAATGTTTGGGTTTGTGGAAGAAGACTGGATGAAAGAAATGATCGAAAAACCAACCCATCACCTTAAAAATAATCCCATCGGAGTGGGAGTGTAATAAAAATGGAAACAAGAGCTATATATCATCATGAAAGCCTGTTAACACGGGCAGAATTATTTTTTAAAGAATTAACAACAACAATAGACAGATCGGAAAAGTACCGGGTTAGAATTTCTGCATTTTCATTTTGTACTTCTGTTATCGTTTCATCGCTCGCAGTATCTTTTACAGCATATATAAAAAGTGAAATTCTTCTTTTCCTTACGTTGGGGTTTTCCATGCTCACAACTGGCTTGTGTGTTGCGATGGCGAGATTAAGAATCATTGTGCTGTGCTGCATTGCCTCCTT
>Ga0206946_1095_pt1 | contig 27351 bp, 24 predicted proteins | sample Alteio_BWOrgHeat_2_FD_152965 | JGI IMG/M metagenome (GOLD analysis project Ga0206946, IMG submission 152965) | Enriched cells from forest soil in Barre Woods Harvard Forest LTER site, Petersham, Massachusetts, United States -... | ecosystem: Environmental > Terrestrial > Soil > Temperate forest > O... | reverse complement strand
GGGCCAGAACCTGACGAACAGGACTTCCCAACGAAGCTCCGATGACGCTCTCATTTTGTGCGGATACGAAGGCTGCGGGATCAGGATTCCAAAGTTCAATGAACCATGACGCGAAACCCATTGGGAAGTAATACAGCAAGTCGTTGAGATCGACCGTCGCTCCGCAGCACGGCACAACAACTTCACGATCCCGAAACCCACTGCGGCGGTAGCTGTCGTTCATCCACTGGTGCCAATGCTGCCCCAAGTCTGCTCCGCAACGTGGACAGGTCGTCCGCTCATGGTTCTCGCCGCAATCTACGAACACGACGCTGTCGTGACGCTTTGCCTCAAGCGTGTCATGGCGGGGAATCATCTCTTTAAGGAGCCGCTTGACTGCCATTTCCGCTTCTTCAGATGGGCGGAAGAGCGGGTCACGCGGCACGATCTTGAGGATGTTATCTGACATACGATTCGGACCCGAGTGTAGCGGATTGTCGCTCGCATGGCCATCGTTGCTGTGTCACCGGCAATCCGGAAGTAACTCCGAAAATGCCTGTGAAGTCAGCTTTACAGTAAGTTGCCGTTTGGGCAAAGACGCTGGGTTGAACTTACCGAGATCGCCCCGTTTTCCGGGAACTGCCGGAACTACTTATCTGAGTAACCGACTAAACGGCCATGTGGAATCTCCATACAATGGAGATTAGTAAACACTGAGGCGTTTCTCTTTATCAATCGGATCAATCTTCACAGGCACTCCTCAGCAAACAAGCACTGTCGGTCGTAACTCATTGAAAAGCTAAGACAGGATGTTCTCCACTCGCCACCGGCGATCTCAGTGAGTGTGTAGTGCCACACGGGTGTCCGTGTAGTGACCTCTATTTCATCTCTCCCCCAAGCGCCGTATCTTGGTTTTAACGAAGCCCGGTCAGGGTGGCCGAATTATCGGCCTATGCAAAATCCAACCCAACCATTCTTTGATGAGCAGGAGCCCGTCCTGCCATGCGATTTGCGGCACCTTCACCTAACTGCGAAGAAATTAGTAATCGAGGAGACGTATGGTAAATGATTCGGTTGGGGCCTTACATATCGCTCTGGCGGCCGCCGTCGTTGGCTGGTTGGTCTTTTGTGTTTCTCACTCCATCGCGGTCTGGAGGAAGCGAAACGCCAACCGAGAGAATCGCGGCACGCGCGGGCTGCTCTTCGTGGGCCTATTGCTGGCCATTACGGCCTTCGCTGCCGGTTGGCTCGATCGGGAGATGACCCGAAGGGCTGGCGTCATTCTCGGCACAGATTTCTTCGCGGTGCATGCGCATGCGAAGACAACTCCGCATCTTACGCAAAGCGATTCCGTCAACGATCACGCAACACTTGCCGTCTTCGACGATCCCGAAGCCCAGAGAGAAGAACAGCAACTCATCGGCGAGATCAATGTTCTGGAGAAGCAAATCGCGAGTGCACGGCTCAAGCCGCTGGAGCTCGATCAAGAGCTGATACGCATGTCGCAGGATGCAAGTGATTCGCAACGCGCCCGGCTTGCTCAGCTCGGCTACGGAGTTCTGAGTTCAACCAAATCAGGCGCCGTTGCAACGTCAGCACTCAATGAAGACAAGCTCGTCGCCGCTCAGCAGGCCAAGAACGACGCGGCCAAAACGCAATTTGAACGCACTACTGCACTGGTGAAGGAAGGTGTCGTAGCGCGGGCTAAGCTGGATTCTGCCTCTGTCGCCGCCGAAGCCGCTGCGCAGGAATTGCGCGAACGCGAGAATCTGATTCAAGCGGCAAAGGATGGCTCTCAGACCGTGGAGCGTGCCGAAGAGGCAATCGTTCGTGATGGAGAACGCGCGCAGGCCGAGCGAGGCGCCGAACTGGCGGAGCTTGAAGCAAAGCTCGCCGAGTTCCGCATGAACCTTGCAGACCTTCACAATGAAGAGAGTGTCACTGCGCCATTCTCCGGCATCATCGTTTACCGTCACCCCACACCCGCGCTGGCCGACGATGGCCAGGTGATCCTCGCGCTGGCGAAAGGCCCTGGCTTCCAGGCAACCGTGCAAGTTCCGACACGCGAAGCATCCATGCTGGAGACGGGACAGGAGCTGCGCATGAAACTTAAGCACTCGCTGGTGAGCGACGAAGTCTCCGGACGCCTGCTGGAAATTCGCCCTGTTTCCGGATACCCCGACCGCAGCGACCTCGTGATCGCGTGTGATCTGCCTCCCGAGCAGTTCAAGGCATTCTCGTCGGGATCGATACCGGTTACGCTGCAATGGCGGCCGCCGCTTTATACCGAGCGCATCACTCAGGCAGGATTGGTCTTCTCCATCATGCCGATGCTCGCGTGGCTCATCGCACGAGTGCGCGCCATGTTTGCCCGCAGATCCGGCGCTGATGAAACAGATCAGAACTGGACCGAGGCCTGGTCTTACTCGACGCAGGAGCAGGAAGAGTTCCTTCAGCTGGGCATTAAACTCGACGAAGACCTGCGAACGCAGCAGCCGTCGGCCCCGGTGAGCAAATGAGTGCCGGCACGCGGCGCGATACCCTGTTGCCCACCAGCGTATCGACGTCGTGGCTCTTCTGGATCACCTTTTGCTTCGGATGCTTTCTGGCCCTGTACACGCCCTACAAGCTGTGGTCCGAAGCCAGTCAACGAATCGATCTCCAGGGTCCTAGCCTCGGCGCGTTCAGCGTCTATCTTCTCGGCGCGCTCGCGGGTCTCATGGGACTGCGCTGGTGCATTCTCATCATCCTGTCTTATGCGAAGATGGCGCGGGGAGAGCAACGACCCATATTGCAGGACGACTCATCCCTGCCCTTCGTATCCATCCTCGCCCCGGCTTATAATGAAGCCGCCTGCGTCACGGATGCGCTGAGTGCGCTGATGCAGTTGGATTATCCGGCGTACGAGGTGATCTTCGTCGACGATGGTTCTACAGATGACACTTACGACCTTGCTCTTCCGTTTGCGGGAGCTCATTATTCCGAGCATGGGGTGTGCGATGTCCGCGTCTTCACCAAGCCCAACGGTGGCAAATGGAGCGCTCACAACTTCGGCCTGAAGCACGCAAAAGGAAAGCTGATTCTATGCATCGACGCCGATTCGCGCATCGAAGCCGGCTCGCTCCGGCTGATGGTACGGCACATGCTTGATCCGCGCGTGGGCGCTGTCTCCGGACAGATCCGTGTACGCAATCGGAAATCGCTGTTGGGGCTGTTTCAGGCCTTCGAGTATGTACTCGCAAACGGAGCGCTGCGTCTCTCGCAAGGCGCTACCGGAACCGTCATGGTTGTACCCGGACCCATCGGGCTCTTCCGTCGTGAGGCTCTCGACCGCGTGCAGGAAGAAAACGAGAAAGGAGGTGGCTTTGCGGATGACGAGATCCCGGGGCCGTTCTCGCCTCTTACTTTCGCCGAAGACTTTCACCTCTCCCTGTCGATGCTCGCTCTTGGATATAGGGTGGAGTACGAACCGCACGCAATCGCGCATACCAAAGCTCCTTCAACACTGGCGGCCCTAATGAACCAGAGGTATCGCTGGAACCGTGGCACGATGCAGGTGGTGCTCTGGTTTGTCGGCAGGACACTGCGGGGAGACCAGTCGCCGCTGCGCATCAAGACGTGGATTGCCACTGCGTTCCTGTTCGACTTCTTCTGTTTTCCCCCGCTTTATTTTGTTCTGCTCGCGAGCTCGCTTCTCTACCTGCTGGGCGGCGGCAATCTGCTGAGTCTCACCTCGTGGGCCTCAGCTGCATGCCTCGCCAACGTAATGTCAGGCACTCTATATGCAGTCGCGCACCGCGATCGCATCTCGCTGGCTTTGCTTTCGCCGTTTTTTGATTTCTACCAAGGCATTCTCTTGAACTGCGCGTGGCTCATCGCCACACTCGACCAAGCCAGAGGTGCAAGGATGCGATGGTGAATCGCGCTTCGAATCATTTCTGGGAAGTCGCCGGCGATATGAACCCCAGGTTAGTAACGAAAAGTCGGCTTCTGTTTCCTAATTGTTCTTTCACTTGGCCGTAAAACCGGCTTACCAGAGAACTGATTGTCACGTTGCTGCTAGGCGCGCCAAGTGATGACAAGCGTGTTTATGAGGACCCGTCGCCTGTGCCGTCCTCAATGAGTGCATTGGCCTGATGTCAACAAACCAAGACTCAATTTCCGGAGAGCTGGACATGGCGAGGTCTCCACTCCCGATCAGAGACAAGTCCCACGCCCAGGAAGAGAGAGCCGAGCACCAGGTGAAAGATATGATCTCCGGTGTTTAACAGCATTGGCCCAAGATACCATGCTCTGTTCATTGATGGATTTCCGATCAGCAGGCCGAGGATCGCCAGTGCCAAATAGAACACGCCCGATCCAATGCAGAAGCGCTTTGAAATAGTCAATCCCAGGAAGCTTGCGCCGACCGCGAGAGCTCCCCAAATCAGATGCATGAGGTTGTGATATTTATCGACGTGGGCTCCGCCGACGATCACCATGATTCCCATCAGAACAAATATTCCGCCGAAAAGACGACAGACCATCTTTGCACTATCAGTCGTGCTTCCACTGCGCCGGTAGTTCTGGACAGTCGCGGCCAGACCAGCGACATCTGTCACCACGAGCGCGACGATTAGGAGTATTGAACCAATCCATATCCCGGCGGCGAACTTGCCGACCGAGCCGGGATGAGTCAGGCGAAGAATTGCTGCGGGTAGCCGAACGAACCAGCCAGAGGTGACCAGCAGCGCGATCAGCGCGCCAATCAATGGCGTCCACCACCAGCGTGCTCCCAGAACAATGATCCCTACTATAGCAATGAAGATAACGGGCCCCGGGGGAAACCTGGTATAGGCGGGGTCACCGGAGAGCCATTGCGTCCAAATCGCGACCGCCACGCCGATCAATCCGGCCACCGTCAACTTAGAAAGCATAGTAAGTTTCATTTTCATCTCTCTATTCCATTCCCTTGCCGATATGATTCAGGCGTTCATGCCATTGGGACTGCAGCTTGTCGGCCTTGGTACGCTGTTCGGGATCCAAAACCGACGCGTAGATCTTCGTTTTGAAATGTTCCTTCTCCAGCAGAAGCTTCAACAAAGTTACGCCCTGCCGCGTGGCAATCTCCTGTACTTTGCTTTCGTCTGAATTGCCATTTGCGCGCCGGCTCGATCCATTTCTTCGATCTCCGCAGAGAATTCCTGAAGCAGCCCGGATACGGCAGGACGTTCTGCTTGCCACATCGAACGAATCTGCTCCTTCTGCACATTGCTCCAGATTCAATTCGTGCGCCACATGCCCGATGGCGCCAAAGTGGCCCCATCGGTAGCCAGAGCACCCATGCCATCCCCGCACGTTAGCCCTAGCAACAGCCGATTCGCTCATAACAACAGCTCCTTTCTGCTCGTAATTTCATTCAAGCACTTGCTCCCAGAGCATGCGATAAAGATTTGTTAAGCTGCATAAAGTTTCGTAAAGGCTCATTGTGACTGAGCGCAGATGCACTAAGATCGGAAGTCGGAGTTGCTGCTATGGGAATGGCTCGGGTGCTCATGGAAGAGCAACACGCATGACGCCGTGCTTCTGGAATATAACGTTGACGGCTGTTCAGGAGAGTGAATGATGAAGACGAATGTGCACCTCACCTTCGAGGGTGGAAAGTGTACCGAGGCCTTCGCGTTTTATGAGAAGGTCTTCAATACCAAGAGCGAGTTCAAGATGACCTACGGCGAAGCACCTCCGGGCACTCCCGTGCCGGAGGGGGCGAAGGACCTGGTGATGCACATGTCGATGCCGCTGGGCAGCATGCTGCTAATGGGTTGCGACATCCCGCCGTCGATGCCGAGTGCGCCGATGGGAGGGTTTGAGATCTCCATCGATATGCCGGAGGAGAATGAAGTACAGCGCATCTTCAGCGAACTGAGTGAGGGAGGCAATGTGGTGATGCCGCCAACACCGACGTTCTGGTCTCCAATGTTCGGCATGTGCACGGACAAGTTCGGTGTGGGCTGGATGATGTCCGTTCCGGGACCCGAGATGCGGAAGCCGTAAAAGGTCTGACGGGAGCGCGTGGACTCCGGTAGTCTGCGCACAACTCTCTATCGTCTGCTCCGCCGCTGAACCTCCATCAAGCTGTATACAAAAGCGCGGTTAGCCTCCTAGGGAAGGGCAAAAACTGTTGCTGCCGAGCTTCCAAATGCTTACGAGGAGATTTGGCGCAACGGGGAAGATTTTTCATGGGTCTTCGCATAGATCTATCCAAGGTCTCCGCACGCCATGTGCATGAGTTAATCGAAACATCGTGGCGTCATAGCGCGCCATCCAACAAACGTATCCGCAAGATCATTTCGGGTCATTGACTCCAGCTTCAGGTGAACGTGCGTCTCAACAAGCGCCAAATCGCCTGCGCACTCGCCGACAATTCTTGCCTGACCAGTCGGAACGCGCGGCACGTACCCTTCAAGCATGCCAGCGGCTGAGGCCGCTCGTATGCGCAAGAAGAATAAGAAGCCCCTTCGCCGCAAGATCGTTCTTCGTCTGCCTGATCTGGATCATGCCAAGAACTCCGTGCTCAACAGCCTGAGTTCACCAAATTCGAGGCGGAACTACAGGTTCGCAATGGAGCAATTCATCACCTGGTACTGTTCCGAACCGCGCCTGGCTCTGAACAGAACCGTGGTCCTGAGATTTCGCCTGCATCTCGAGTCTCTGGGCCTGGCGGCACGCACCAATCAACCAGAGGCTCGCCGCAGTCAGGCGTCTCGCCTTCGAAGCGGCTGATTCGGGGTTGTTGAGTCCAGAACTAGCGGCCGGAATCAGGAGAGTCAAAGGCGTGAAGCAACAGGGCACTCGGGCTGGCAACTGGCTCAACCGCGATCAGGCTTGCTTACTTCTTGAGAAATCAGATGGTGAGAACCTTCGTTGTACGCGTGACCTGGACATGATCTCCTTTCCGCTCGGATGCGGACTCCGACCGAGCAGAACTGTGTCCCTTAGAAAGGAAGACGTCCAGATTCGTCAGGGGCATTGGGCAATCGTGGATCTTGTCGGAAAGGGTTGACATGTCCGCACCGTTCCGGTGCCGGCCTGGGTAAAGAGCGCCGTTGACAGATGGATGGCAGTGGCCAACGTCACGGACGGTCGAATCTTTAGAGCAGTCAGCCGGCACGGAACTGCATTGTGAATGACCGGTTTGGATGGCTGTTTTCCTGAACACTCGATTTGCGCTAAGCTCTGTAGGCGCGCCACTGAGGAATTAGCTTCGATTTTGAACGTCAACCGGGAACAACGGGATGCGATACGGACAATTGCACAGCGTTAGAGGTCGTCTCTATCAATGCGTGTTAGCACTTTTTGCCGCATCAGTCTCTCTCGGGATTCATCTCACGTTGATCTGACTGCTTCTTGGGATTTCAATCACTTCGTTCGGTAGAAATATGAATACATTGAAGACGTTCGTCGATCGCCGCACATTTCTGGAAGGCGCGGCGTGCGTAACCGCCGCCGCAATCTGCGGTCGAAGCTTTGCCATCTCCTGGCACCATGACGATGCGCTCCTCGATGATCTTTCTCGGCGCTGTTTCCAGTACTTCTGGGAAGCGGTCGATCCTGAGACAGGGATATGCAAAGACCTTATCCATGGCGATTCAACGGACAACGCAAAAAAGGGCGATGAGTCACGCGGAAGCACCGGTGTCACCGGGTTTGCGCTTACGGCTCTCTGCATCGGAGCAGAGCGTAAGTGGATTGCCCGCGAGCAGGCCAAAGATCGCGTTCGCCGCGCGCTTCGCAGTTACACCAGCGGCAAGGTATTCGCCATCAATGGATGGTTCTATCACTTCATCGACGTACACACCGGTCAGCGCTGGAAGAACGCAGAGGTTTCGACAAGCGATTGCATCTGGCTGCTTGCCGCTGCATTGACTTGCCGTCAGTATTTCCATGAGGACCATGAAATCCGCGATCTTGCGACGCTGCTTTACAGCCGGTACGACTTCCTCTGGATGACAAATGGCGATGGCAAGCTCCTGTCGCACGGCTGGCGGCCTGAGGGTTTCATCAAATTCCGGTACGACAAGTATTGCCAGCTTGCGGCGATGTATCTGCTCGGCATCGGATCTCCAACGCATGCGCTTCCGCCGGAGGCGTGGTATGCGTGGGAGCGCGATCCGAACTCCTACGCGAACTATCATTACATCGGGACATCTCTTCTATGGACTTATCAATATCCCTTCGCATGGTTCGACTTCCGCGGCCGCCGCGAGAACCGGGGCAGCAGAGTTGACTGGTGGGCGAACTGCCAGACGGCCACGCGTGCCCATCGCGAGTGGTGTTATACCGATCTGTCCAAGGAATTCCCGGACTACAGTCCCACGATCTGGGGCATCACGAGTTCCTCAAGCCCGAGAGGATACACGGCATGGGGCGGTCCACCAACGCACTCGAAGGTCGACGGCACCGTGGTTCCTTGTGCCGCGGGCGGCTCGCTGATGATCACACCGGACATTTGCATTCCGGCGATGCACACCATGAAGGAGAAGTATGGCGACACGATATGGGGCAAGTACGGCTTCGCCGATGCCTTCAATCCCCTGACCGGCTGGCTCTCCACCGATACCCTGGGCCTCGATGTCGGCATGACGCTGCTGAGCGCGGAGAATCTGCGCAGTGGCAGCGTTTGGAAATGGTTCATGGCGAATCCGGAACCGCAGGGGGCTATGCATCTTGCAGGGATTGATAAGGTTTAGGCTTGGCTCTTTTAATCTCAGTTTGTGCAAAAACGCCAACGCGTGTTTCGAGGGTGACCGGTTCTGGAAACGCGCATTGGCCTGTTCTCAACAACTGAGAATTGAAGTTGCCGAAAACGTGACATTTCAGGCGCATCGCGGATTGCTTCAGAGTCGACTGTTATCCAGTGAAGACTTGCAGATTAGACATCATGGGGTTTGCTCCCTCGTTTGCCATCGATTGTCGGGCGTGGGCTGTTCTTACAGGCAGGACTTGACCCTGGATCATGCCGGCGAGGTGGCAAGCGCGAGTGGCGGGGTATTAACGGGAATCTGCCGCATGCCCCGCTCCGTGGGTCGAAGACGACGGGTGCTCGTCGATCGCGTCCGGAGTTCCCGGCTGACTTACGGTAGTACCTGGCGTTGATGCCCATTGGAGCCGGCCCTTGCTATTCGCGCTTTCCTCTACAATTTTTGTGAACAACTGATCTTGCATGGCGATTCGTTTCGTATAGTCCACCACGTAACTGACGGTGAATTCCAACGATCCCGCATTTACAGCAAGTGCGACGGTAGGTTCCAATCGAGGGTTTGCGCTTTGATAGTTGTCACTCATCGCTTTCCAGGAGGTCTGCGCCTCGACCAGATACTCGCCGATCGCCTCCTTAGCTACTCGTAAAAGCATCTCCCTAGCAAGCTGGCAATCGCTGGTGGTTGTAAATAACACCTTAATCTCGTCCCAGATGAAATGGAATCCTTGCGAGTAGTTGAAAACGGACCCTTTCAAGACGGCGCTGTTGGGGATGTGAACGATGCGGCCGTTATACAAGTCCCTGCTGACCCAGTTCCCCGTTTCTAGCAAGGTGGTTCGCAGGAGTCCGATGTCGATCACGTCACCTCGCGTATCGCCGATCTGAACTCTGTCTCCCATGGCGTACAGTTTTGAAAAACCGATCGAGAAAGCGCCGGCAATGCTGGCAAGCACGTCCTGCAGGGCTACTGCCACACCCGCACCCGCTATGCCGAAGGCAAAGCTGAGGCGGCCTAAACGATCCTCAAAGAGGATGGCAAGGAAAAGGAGAATCGAGAGGTATCCGGAAAAGACGACGAATTTGCGAACCTTATAACGTGCATCGGCTCGGCCAAAGCGCCGAGGTAGCGTTTGTTCGAGCACGCGAAACACGGCGTGAATACAGAGGATTCCGATAATTGCGGCAACGCACTTGTCGAGGAACGAAAGCGAAACAGCCTGTTTTAAAAGATCGTGCATCCAACCACCACCAATCCCGGTTTGCTGCTACAGGGCCGAGGTAAGACTATTGAACCTCAATGCCTTCGAAAAACCGCGGTTTCTGATTCACGGGCGCTCGCCTCACTCTTGATCGATCGCTGCCTAGCGTCGAGTTGCCTTCTTTGACGCTGAATATCACGGCGAGGAGCCAATCTGATCGTCACCAGCCAGATACGCCATCGATAATAACTGTCGCCAAGTCTCTTCCCACCATTTGTCTGCCAAAGGATGCCACCACTAGGAACGGACTTTGCCTTACGGTTTGCGTTCAAGCGCACGAAAAACGGGGTTACTGAAACTACCAGAGCATTCTCCCCATTGCCACGTCAGTTGATGACATATCGCCAATGCACTCAATCAGCGCATTGCCCTCTTGGCAAGAGTTGATTTTTCGGGTCATGGCATTTCGCCGAGCCCTATGCGGCTTCGCGTTACAAATTCCGGGTTGCTGCTGACTCGTTCTTTGCGCTCGGGTAAGAGTTCCACTGCGCGGCTAAGGGAGTTCTTCTTGGGCGAAATAGCCTTTAAGACATCGGGCTACTGGCAAAGCCTCCGAAAGGACCCGTTCTGGAACGTAACGGAGGTTCTGCAATTAGGCCAACTTCCCTATCGACTTCGGATGTAAAGAAAAACTTCACGGCTTATGTTATGGCGATGTCATGGATGCAGCTTCTGCTCTAAATCCGGCACATAGAGCGGCTGGGCGTAGGCTTCCAATCGATGCGCCGCCGCCATCGCCGATTCATAGGCGGCTCGTGCGCTGTCTTTGTGGCCTGATGCCGTCAGAGCGTCTCCCAGGGCCATCTGCGCCAGCAAATTCTCCGGCTGCAACGCTGCAGCCTTCTTTGCCGCAACCAAAGCCTCTGCGGGCTTATTCTCCCTGAGCAGGATCTTCGACTTTAGGACTGCTGCCAACGCCGCCGCTTCATGTACATCGAAATCGCCACGGTACACAAACACACTGTGATCGATCTGCTCCGCCATCGGCATCCACCGAAATCGCTCGAAGACATTCAACTGGTCGGCTGGGCCAGTCACAGGCTTCCAGATCGTCTGCGCTTAACAGGAGGTTGCCATGGATGGTTTCTGGCACCTCGGTCGGCAAGATCTCTCCTCCCGTATGGGCCGTGGGCAGCGGGTGGCAGGGAATGCCGTAGGCTTGCGGACGAAGATCCGGATAAGCGGAATAGGCCAACCAGCATTCCTCGCCAGGATGGGCGTCAACCCATTGCTTGATGTGCGGCAGTTGCTGCGCCCAATCGACGCTGGAGTCGCTCAGGTATTTGTGCGTGTTCGCCGTGCCACTCCAGGCTTCGTTGCCGTACGCCATCTCTGCCGGGAATATCGCCATGGCAGAGATGACGTGGAAGGCGACCAAACCTCCGCCGATCCAAAGCCAGCGGCGGCTATGCTGCGCGAGCGCAACCAGACCCGCTCCGCCCAGTAACGCGGCCAGTGGATACAGGAACAGAACATGGCGAGTGCCGATGTTCATACCGCTCAGGATCGCTACACCAAGATAGATCGCTCCGGGCACAACCAGGTACGCCAATTCTCTTCTCTGTGTGAGCCGCCCGCTGATCACCGCAATACCGGCCAAAACCACCAGACCGATCAGGCCCAGAGAGGTCTTGATCGACAGCGCAACTGGAAAGTACCACCAAACACCGTGAGCATAGTCATGCCCCAGCAGGAAGATGGGATACTGCAGCGCTGCATAGTGAATGTCCGTCATCCCCATCAGGTAGGATTCTGGCAGCAACCGCCAGTTGGCGAGATGTCCTATCACCCAACTGTTCATCCCCTTGAGGGGCGCAGCGTATTCGCTCAGCGTCGGGTTCATAACCAGCCCTGCCGGTCTGGCCGCATAGCGAAAACCGTAGAAAGCCCAGAGCACCACAACCGCGAGGACCACGATGGCTGCAAATCCGCCAAATAGTGTCCCAGCCATCCGCTTGCGCCGTCCCTGCTCGGCGCAAGCGATCTCTACCAGCGTGAATCCCAGCAGCATCGGAGCCAGCAAAATCCCGCTGTGCTTGGCCGACAGCGTGAGTCCGGCGGCCAAGCCGGTCAGCAACAGACGAATCACAGATGGCTGCCTTGCGTAACGGTAGAAGCAATAGATTGTGGCCAGAAAGAAGCAAGCGACTCCCATATCGGTCGTGACCAGATCACCGTTGGCCAACACATTGGGCTCGAAGACCACCAATAGCAAAGCAAGCAAGCAAGCGGACTCGCTAAAGAGCGTGCTCCCCATCAGAAACACCATCACGGAGAGGCCCACCGCAAAGACACCTGCTACCAGGCGCATGCGGAAGAGCAGGCGATGCCCTGGGCCGCCATCATTATGTTCCAGAAAATCACGGCCATCCCGGTACGCCTCGGTCTTGAACATTCGCTGTTGCAGCGGAGGTACCCAAAGCTTCTACTGCATCAGAGGCAGTGTCGCCACTAGCTTCACCAGCGGCGGATGCTCGGGATTCAGACCGTAGTCGCCGCTGTGCCACATCATGTAACCGGCGAAAATATGGTCGCCCTCATCGAAGGTGAGGGACTCGCCATGAACGATGATCGCAATCAGGATCATCTGCAGGATGATCAACCCGCCTGCTAGGGACCACACAGGCATTTTCAATCGATTCATCGACCTCCGCCTCATAGATTCATGGGTGTAGTGCAGTAGCTGATAAAAACGCTATGCGCAATTATTCGCGCCCCATTATAAGGAGTTCCACGAAGGATCTTTTTCCGGACGGATTCCTCCGCACTTGGCCGTGTAACGTGCTAGCCGTCGATATGCCCTTGGAAGCCCCGGGTTGCGCTGGTGCTGGTTAGGCTGTAGCTTTGCTCTTTTTTATCGAAGAAATATCGAGGACAAGGTGCTCACCCGTCTCCACCCCGTGTCGATGGGTGATTTTGCCAGTGACCATCACACGTGCGTTTTCCAATTTTTCCAATTGTTCTGTTTTGCGATAACTGACTTGAATTGAATTCACTTGCTTACCGTCAATAATGGTTGTGGATTCGAGTTCAAGAATCCAGCCTGTCGATTCTCCTCCGATGGCCATCGCTCGGACGAGCTTACCGGTTACAGCTATATTTCGTATGGAAACCGGTTCCGCCAGTGCTGGTTGGGTTGTAGCTTTGGCTTCTTTTATCGAGGAAGCATCTAGGACAACGTGTTCACCTTTCTCCACTCCGTTTCGGTGGGCGATTTTACCAGTGACGCTCACACGTGCGTTTTCCAGTTTTTCCAATTCTTCGATTTTGCGATAACTAACTAAAATCGAATTCACCGGCTTACCGTCGATAGTGATCGCGGATTCGAGTTCAAGAATCCAGCCTATCGATCCTCCTCCGATGGCCATTGCTCGGACGAGTTTACCGGTTGCAACTATTTCTTGCTCTGATGGCTGCGCCAGCAAATAGACGCAAACAAACGCCAGAATAAGGCCGGTAATTAGTCGCACCATGCGCATTTCACGCCTCCGCTGTATGGCCTGCTATCGGGTCATGCGACGAGTTGGTATTACCGGACACCTTTTTCCGGCTACGCTCATCAAGCCTACTACTGCATACGTCATCACCTTCCGCAGCATTATGGTCACCTCGAGCATCCCCGACAGCCACCATCCCTCCCCCCCACAGTTGGGGGGATCTTCGTGTCCGCCAAAAACTCACTCTTGATAGATCGAGCGCCCTTCCCGCGAAGTTACCTGAAAGCCGCCCTTTAGCAGCTTCGGAGTCAACTTCAGATTAGCCGGTTTCTCGGCAAACTTGCTGAAGACACAGTTAGATCTCGATAGCTCAAGGAGAGGTTGCGGGGCGAAATCCTTGCGGCTGCCAGCAAAATGTTTGCCGATCGCGGCTACGAAGCCGTGACGCTTCGTGAGATCGCTCAAGAGATCGGCTATACGCATGCCGTGATCTACCAGCATTTTCCTGATAAATGGCACATTCTTGCCGAGTTGAGTCGCGAGACGATCGGGCTGCTGATTCAGAACTTCGACGCGATTGCCGCTAAATATCTTCAACCGAAGGAGCGCCTTTTTGCGACTTCACGTGGCTTGATTCAGTTCTGCACTGCCCATCCACAGCAGTTCCGCAATGTCTTCTTCGGGCCGGAGAACCGCAACGGCATCCGCGCTGGACAATATATCAACGACATTGGCACGCCTTTGTTCCAACGTTTCGGGCAGCTCTTTTTCGATGTTGCCAGGGATGAAGGATTGCCAAGTAGGAATGACATGGTGGTAGCCCACACCTGGTGGTACACGATCTTCGGCCTCGCCACGCTCATGGTCATCCAGGGGGTTGTGCCTGACTTGCCTGACCAGACTCTCGGGGTCGAGCAAACGATCGCCACGCTTTGGGCGGGCGTTCAGGATGTTCCGCGATTGCCGAAGAGCGCAGTCTCCAAGCGATCCGGCCGACCCAGTGACTCAAAGCACTAACAGCTTCTGACTACTTAGGAGTCGTTGGAGGTATGCCCGTGGTCTACCAGGACTGATGGTCAGCGACGAATAGGTTCTTTACTATTTCAGGGGTCGATAGGTGGGCAAAACTGTCAGTGATTTCCTCGTCCTTTGCGTACTTGAGAAACCATATCCCTAGGACGCATGTATCAATCAGACTACGAAGAAGAGTCGCGAGCGGCATAAGTTTTTTGTCTTTCAAGCAAAGAAAGACAGCGTCATGCAACTCGCCCGCGAGTAACGCCTGGTTCAAAGAGCAGGGTGATCGCTGGTCTTCTTTGGGCACGAGAGAGATCGATAGGTCGGCAACCTTTGGTCACGCCTCTTCCTTCTATCTACCTGTTTTGATTTTTGTGTGTTCGACATGCGTAAAGTATCGTATCTTCCGAAAGCTTATGGCTCGCGCACGATGAGCCCGTTCTTCCAAAGCGCCAGCACGATGTCCATCTGGCTGTTATGCGTCTTTTCGGGGTCATCTGTGACGGCCCGCCACAATTCGCTAATGGACCACTTCTGCTTGCCTTCGATTAGCAATTCTGCAGCACGCACTGCATAGGCCTTATTGTCCTTCGAGACCGTGTAATTACCTGCCGGAATTCCCTTAACCAATCCCTCTTCGCAGAGACCAAGAAACGCCCCGCGCGGGCAGCCCTTTTTCTGTGCAGACACGCTGGTCGGATAGACCCTCTCCATTGCACTCTGCCATCGTTTTGCCGGACTTGTCCCGGCGGAATCCCGCGCCGCTATGAGTGCAGCTTCTCCGTATCTATTGGCCATTTTCTGTTCTCCATTATTTCTCCGCTGACTGCTTCCACCGGCTGAGAGAAGGTTACTCTCTCAAGTTCTTTCGATTATCGCGTCTTTCTCTTCAGTGCTCCCATATCGCATTCCCGAGCCATCGATCTCGCAAATGACGACAATAGGCTCGCCTATTACATGTTTCATGAAGGTCGGAGCGACGGGCAGCCCAGCGTTATACTTCGCCTATGCCTGTCCACAAGTCCCTTCTATGTGCTCTAATCCTCTGCCTTCCTCTAGCACTTTTCGCACAGGAATCGGCACCAGACGAAGCAGGTAGAGTTGCCGCCAAATCAGCATGGCTCACTCTGACTCCCGAGCAAAAGACCGAAGTCATGCACTTCGCAGACCCATACAAGGACTACCTGCGTCAGGCCAAATCCGCAGCCCTCTCCGCAGCAGCATTGAGTGCACTCGCGCAACAACGCGGCTTCACCCCGTTTACTTCGCCTTCGCAGGTAAAGCCCGGAGCCCGGCTCATCGTCAATAACCGTGACCGCGCTATTGCCTTCGTCGTTGTCGGCTCTGACTCAATCGAGACAGGTTCTCGCGTCATCGCTGCCCATGAAGATTCGCCGCACATCAACCTTAAGGCTCGTCCCGTCATCCAAGCTCCGGGTTCGATCGCACTGTTCAAGACCACTCTCTACGGTGGGCTCAAGAAGTATCAATGGTCCAATCTTCCTCTCGCACTCGTTGGTCGTATCGACACAGTAGACGGCCGACATGTCCAGGTCAACATCGGCTTCAACCCAGGTGACCCCGTCTTCGTTATTGCTGACAATGCGCCCCACTCCGACTCTACGCTTCATACCCGCACCTATACCCAGGTCCTCGCGGGTGAAGAGATGAATCCCGTCGCTGGCTCTATTCCCGGTGAGCATACGACCGTCGCCGAACAGGTTATGGAGATCCTCCGCGAGCGCTTCAAGATCCACGATGAGGATCTCGTATCGGCCGAGCTTGAACTCGTGCCCGCCACGCAACCCGCGGACGTTGGCATCGACCTCGGCCTTACTGGTTCCTGGGGGCAGGATGATAAGCTCTCCTCCTACACCGCCAGCCGAGCTATTTTCGATATCAAAGGCACACCACGCAAAACCGCGCTCGCCTACATTACTAACTTCGAAGAAATCGGTTCGCCCAATAACACCGGCGCGGGCTCACAGTTCCTCGATACACTCTTGACGGAACTCGTGGACGCGCAGAAGTCCCCAGCGTCGCCGCTCTCCGTGCGTAATGCTTTCCGCAATGCCGCCGTTCTCTCGGCGGACTGCAATGATGGTGTGAATCGATCTTTCCTCAAAACTCAGAGCCATCGAACGCCGCCATCGTCGGCTATGGTGTCACGATCAAGCGCTATGGTGCTGGCTTCGACCCAAATTCCGAATTCACGGCACGGATTCTCCGCGTACTTGACCAGAACCATATTCCTTGGCAGACGCAAACTCCCAAAGTCGAAGTGGGCGGCGGAGGCACCATCGGGGGTTTTCTCTCAATGCGCAACATGGAAGTCCTCGACGTAGGCATTCCACTGCTGTCCATGCACGCCCCTTATGAGATGTCGTCGAAGGTTGACCTCTGGTGCTTCTACCGCTTCATGTCTGCCTTCTACGCCATGGAGTAAAGATTAAATAAATCACTTATTCCCGCATACTTCCGTATGCATAGGATCCGAAGGGACGCTGCGCAAGCGCTGTCGACACCGACCTCTGCAGTACTTAAACAACATTCTCGAACAAGATCATCGAGCGATCAAACGTCGCGTGAACGCTAAGCAGGCTTCCGAGAATTCCAGGCGGCTGGGCGAACGATTCAAGGCTACGAAGCAGTCCACATGATCCGCAAGCGGCAAGTTCAATGGGTGGCAGGAGATGATCTTCTTCAGTGGACTCAGGCACAATAACCCTGTGTACGCTGCCGACTCGGCGCAGCACGCGCCAAGCGCGCCTTGCTTGTCGTGACTGTGCGCGGTACTGCCAGTTTTGATCGTTTCCTGCTGCGGTCGTGTCACCGGCAATACAGAAGTTTGCCATTGAAATGTCCGTATTGCCGACCACTCGCCGAGAACCGGGTTTCACAGTTGCTGTTGGGTGGCTAAATTAAAAACATGCGCAAAATTCGAATTGGCAACTACCTCGATATGCCCGAGATGGATTATCAACAACCGGCGCTGGTCACTTGGAAAGAGTTTTACAACTTCCGAAATCACGTGCTCCGTGTACTTAGAGTCTTCGAATCAGCGGGTCCGATGGGTGAGGTTGATTTATCCGCGGACGAAGAGAACGAGCCGTCGTTTAGCGCAGAGATCATACAAGACCCTGCCTTTTTCGTCGTAGACGACATGTATAACGAGCACGACAGGATCTCAATTGTGGAATGCGCCCCGGTGCACGTTGACGCAGTCGTAATTGAGTCGCTTTGCGCAATGATGTTGATGTTTCCTGGCTGGTGGGTGTCTTTCAGCTTAGGCGACTCGGGACTGCGCATTTCCTCAGATACCGTTCTGGTCGGTGGGCGACGATTCTGGGACTGCACATCTGTAATGGAAATCTCGGAACGGTGTCAAAGGCCTGTCGATTTTGGCCATTCAGAACCGCTTTCCGATTCGATGAACGAGTTCTGGAGAACTATTCTCCTTGGTGGCATCGATCAGACGGTGCAATTTCCAATCGCACCGAGTAGGCAGTGGGCTGAAATCATCCAATCACTTGAAGTGATGCGATCCCGACGCAAGGACGGCCGCCTGACCTCGTTTGCGTATGACCAAGTTCGGAATGATTTACATCCCCAGACGAGACGAGAATTACTGCTGCGGCTCCTCCAAGACCTTCCATCGTTCTCACACGCGATGCTCGCTGCTTCAAAGAGGAACATTCAGCAAGACTCAGGACAAGCCTTGGCAGACTCCATTTCACCTAGAGAGGCAAACGAACTGACGCACAAAATCTGGTCGTCTCTTGAAGCAACGAGCACTAAGTTCGCTCAAAACGAAATTGTTAATTGGTGGGCAGACATTTTATACAAGGTGAAGGAGCTTTCATCTTGGCTGAAGAATATTCTCGAATATGAGATGCGTATCAGGGTTAATGATTCGAACCCGTCAATCCAGCTATCAGCTCTCTTTGGGCTTGCCAAAATACAAGCAACGGACATCTCGTTTCTTGTGGACGACGCGATGAGCACTCGTCCCGAGTGGAGGGACAATCTGATGCTTATGAGTTGGCTTGGAAAATTGAAACTGGGCCGGACCCCTTATCCAGACCGATCCATGTTGAGTTTGCCTAACACATTGCATTAAGAGTCCCGATGCAGTTTTCAGTTTTGGACGGATCACCGACAATACGGAAATTGCAGTCGTTACTTCCGTATTGCGGACAAACCGGGAATTAAGACGCCACGCCATGGCAGCAACATCGTCGCGATTTGCAGGATTGAGCCAATTATTGTGTGGCTTTGTTGTCTTGCCCAGGACTGAGCTTTTGCAGCAGCACAAACACACTGCCCCCCAATGCGTATCCCGCAAGCATGCTCAGGAACCCTGAACCTTTTAGCCCACTACTGGAATGGGCCGGATGATATACGGCCAGCCAGTGGGCAACGACAACCTGAGGTACGAAGGAAATTGTCAACGAAAACCAAAAACTCAGTGTTCGCCTTACCCATGGCTGCACAGCCAAGCACGCGATAAGAGCCCCCAGATATAGGACAACCAAGGGCCACTCCCATTCGTCCCGAACACGATCATGATGCGTGAGAACCATCAAAAGCACGAGCCCGATCAAGCATATGAAGTAGGCACGCAAATTCATTTGAGCTACAAAATACTTCGACTTGTTTCGCTTCGGATGATGCGCCCTCGCTTCCTGAATCTCCATGCGCAACTCATCCCTCTTCTTCGCTCGTGCGTGCTGATGGGTCAAGCCGCGTCGGGCCATTTCGACATCAAGTGCCAAGACGGCCTCTTCGCGCAAGTCCTTACGATCACCCGCGATGTGCAGGAGTTCTTCATCACTCAGTCTCGCGTATCGCTCTTGGAAGCTGGTATCCAAGCCTTCTCCTCGGGAGTTTTCCTTGATCGAATCCCATAATAACTGGCGGACGACCGGCAATCCGGAAGTTTCGCGAATCTCAGATTTCGACTCTGTTCGTCCGCCTGCCTGGCACCGCTCCAGTCCCGACTGTCCTCGCCGGGAGTCATGCAGGTACACCTTGTTGACAGGCTAAGCAGGTAGCTAGATCACAACATTCGCAGATACGGGAGGGCTTGATTAGTGTGGGGTACGATGACATACCCGATCGTAATGACCTGTGTTGCAGTTGCGTCCTGGCCGCTGCGTCCACCATCCCGCCGCCTTGGCTCCGGTTGAGTTGCCCCTCAAGCTAGCGCTCCGAGCCCGCAGGACAGAACTTTCGGAACGTGGTGTCGTGCAATTTATGGATTGCTTCTGTATCACCGGCTATCCGGAAATTTGCCGTTGAAATGTCCGCATTGCAACGACACCGCCGTTTCAGAGGCCGCGTTACACACCCGAATATCTGTTTGAAGAGCACAAGAACCGCGAAACCACGATACAGTTTCGCAGTCTTTCTTTTGAAACCGTCAAGCTGGGCTGAATCCCCACGATTCAGCCCGTTCCCGCTGGTTAAAACTTGATGCCAATTTGATGCCAAAAATGGCCGAGAATAGCGGCTTCTAACTACCAATCCGGCTCATAACCCCTTTAGAATGCGCAGCCGTCTACTTCCGGCACACCTTCACACGGTGGAAGTCGTAGGTTCGAATCCTGCTGCGCCCACCAATCCTTTCAACAACTTAGGTGGTGTGACGGTCGTGGCATTTGCGGCTTTTGTGGCATTTCGTCGGAAAGACTGATTTTCTCCTTTCATGAGCATCGCGTACACCGACCCGACCATCGTCTGTACGCTCTCTGGCAACTACTGCATATATTCGTTGGCCGTCCTATCCGGCCGCGAATACCTGAGGTGCGCCTGAATATCTGAGCGCGGAGATGCACCAGTTCTCAGGAAGGTGCAATTGGATGGGAGCCTCGCAGCATTCAATCATCTTCACAAGATATTTTCGATGACCCACGGTGAGATGACATTTCGATGGCCCGCAAGCAGCAGTAATGCCAATTGCGACGCGCGACGCTCTTCTTCGCTGGTTAAATAGCGACGTAAAGCGTCATGCCTGAGGGCATATCGCTGCAGGTCCTCTGCAGTTCTTCCCAGGAGATTTGCATGAGAAACTAGCAATTTCTGTGCGATTTCGCCGGAGCCCAGCGATTCTTTAGAACCATTCTCAAGTGAGCAGATCGCGGATGAGGCAAAGGTTTAGGGGCAAAGGTCGCCGGTCCAATAAAGGTCCAATAACTGTTGCCATGAGGGATTCTGAGCGCTCAGATAGCCATCCGTTACGCCTGGTGTCAATTAGTTACGCGACACGGATTAGCTGTCACAGCAGAAGTTTTGGGTTCAAAACTCATCATCCGCTGTTGTCATAGATAAATGAGTGGTTATAGTCGAGTTTGAAGATATTGGAGGTGCCACCAGACGGGTACATTCTGTGCCTCAAACTCTTTCAAAGCGGGCAGAGTGGCCGCGCCCGCGAGGTTCTACTGAGTTCGAAGCTGTTGAAGACTCTGCGTGAGTACTGGCGCTGGATGAAGCCAAGAACCTATCTGTTTCCTGGAACAGTAAAGGGATGGCTGGCAGATGTACCCATCGCTCCGAAGGTGAGGACGCTCCTTACAGAAAGATTAGTCTCTTCCCCGCGTGTCCGCTGCCCGATCGCGCTTAATCCCATGGTGAGGAAAAGGTCTCGATGACGATGCAGCCTCACTTGCGGTTGTCATTCAGGAAATCTCTGCCGTATGCGCACGGTGCGTTCGAGTTCGTCTGCGTTCTCCAGCACTTTCAGCCTAAGGTCCGGATCAATATCCGATTTGGAAAGCCACTGTTTCACGACGGCCTCTGCGGCAGGACTGACCTGGCCGCCGAGAAATGCGCCGAGCCACGCGCCCAGAAAAAAGATCTTCCGGTCACGTTTGATCTCCGGAAGCTGATCGAGTGCACGGGCAAGAAACGGCTCCGTCAGATCCGATTGGTTCCAGGCATTGAAAGGTCGAAGGCTTTGTGTCAGCCAGTCTTCCGGCTTCGCCTCCACGCTCGTAGGTATCAACGTGTACTGCGCGAAGTAGCGGTCCTTCGTGACGGAGTCGGGCACTGCCGCTTGCACCGCCCAAGCATATTTCTGCCCATCTCCCGTCTGATCACGCTTGCTCTCTGCTGCGAAGAGCGACCCAACCTCAGGATCGTTTAAAGAGATCAACTTCTCTACAAGGTTCCATCGATCCAGCGATCGCAGCTCTACATCAGCAACAGACAACTTACCTGCCAGCAGTTCCTTCAACGTGGCCCGACCGGCATCTGTCTCCGTGATTGCAGCCAATGTTCTGAAACTGACAATACGTAAACCGGTCGTCTGCGCCGTTAGCATACGATGCGTGAGGATCTCTTCCATGCGAGCGGCCAGTAGTGCACGAGCCTGCGCACTCATGTAGCGCTGTAATGCTGTCGCGGCATGTCCGCCCTGGATGCGCGCAAGTGTCTCGTCTTGCTCCTGAGGCAAGTTCGCCAACACCAGTTCGACATACGCACGCGGCGGCGATTGTGCAACATGCACTCCATCCCAGAGCGCGCCCCATAGCTGGGACCGTAACAGCAGATCCGCATCGTTGGCACGTAACCCGCCCACCAAGGTGATTTCCCGCACAAAGGCGAGGCTTTTCTCATCGAGCAGAAAGCGTCCATAAGCCTGGTCGCCATAGTTCGCAAACACCTCGTCCGGGCACTTCTCACCCACGGCCTCAGGAATCACATACTCTGCTGTGCTCCAAGTCGCACGGTATCGCATCGAAGCACGTCCAGACTCTTCATAGCCCAGCCAGACCTCATTCGAGATCGGCCACAGATACCCATCGGGCAACACATCCTTCTGCGTCAGCCTTAGCTCCGTAAGCTTGTCCTGCGCATCGCAGCGGTAGCTCACGTTCACCTCTGGCATTCCACGCCGTAGAACCCAGGCGTCGGCCCATGTGCGCACATCCTGCCCGCTTGCATTCTGGAGGACCCCGATCAGATCGCTCCACTGGGCATTCGCATAGGCGTGCTGCTTAAGGTAAATCCTCAGTCCATTCCGAAACGCATCTGCTCCAAGCCGGAACTCAAGCTGCTTCAGGATCGCCGGCGCCTTCTGGTAGACAATCGCACCGTACGCACTCTTCGCATCCTTCAGATTCGGAATGTTCTGGAAGATCGGCGTCGTTCCCTCAGTCTCGTCGATCCCGTAGGCCTGAGGCTTGATGTCTTCGTAGAAATGCTTCCAGGCCTCTGCTTTGGGCTCTAGCGAATCGAGCGACAGATAGGCCATGTACTGCGCAAATCCCTCCTTCAGCCACAGGTCATCGAACCACCGCATCGTCACCAGGTCGCCAAACCACTGGTGTGTCAGCTCATGTAGAGTCAGGATATTTCGCTGAAAGCGATCACTCGCCGTAGGGGCCGTACGGAATAGCACACTGTCTTCGCGCAAAAAGGTTTCGCCAGCATGCTCCATTCCTCCGAACGGAAAACCGGGAATCAGCACGATGTCGTACTTTGGGAATGGAAATGGCTGCTGAAAATAGTCAGTCAGCCACTTCATCCCACGTATAGTAATCGCCTGGAGTTGCGGTATCTCAGGTTCTGTACGCTTCAGTTGCGACCGCCGGACATACACTTTCGGCGACCCTGCGATGGGATGCACATTCACCCACGGTCCCGCTGCAAACGCTAACAGATAGGTCGAGATTGGTCGGGTCTCCGCGAATCGAGTCTCTGCACTTGTTCCGTTTTGTCTCGTCCACTCAGGAGCCGTGTTTCCGATTACCTTCCATTCCGAGGGCGCATCCAGCGTGAGCCGGAACCTGGCCTTCAGATCTGGCTGATCGAAGCACGGGAACGCCATGCTCGCATCCATCGGCACGAACAGCGAGTACATATACTCGCTTCCGTCGTCCTTATCCTCGTAGCGAGTGATCGCAGCGCCGGCGGCCGCAATTCGGGACGCGAACGATATGTCCAGCCTGTTTTCGCCAGCGTTTAAGAGATGTGCCGGGAGAATCAGGTGTCCATTTGTCAGCAATGGATCTAGCGCAACGCCATTTAATGTTGCCGAAGAGATTGTCCCGTCTCGATAGTCGAGTGGTAAGTCTGCCTGTGTTGCCCCAGAGCGCAACTTAAAGCGCAGGACCTCTTCTCCGGGCGTGCTCTCTGCATGTGCCCGCAATTTGAATTGAAGTGCATAATGCAGATCCGATACGCGTCCAGCTCGCTCTGCCGCAAGTGTCTGCGTAATTCCTGAATCGACCTGTTCCTTAGCCAGCTCAGCAGGGGCTGATGCCGAATTCACACCGAGCACGATTGTTACTGCTCCTATAAAACCCAACTTTGATGCCTGTTTCCGCAACGGTTGCCTAGCCTGCATCCCGCCTCCTGAGGAGCATCCCTCATCTTGCCGCACTTTACCATCCGAACAGATTCATTTTCAGACACGTGTTTCTAGACTTTGAGAAAGAATGTAGGGCTAATGGAAATCATGTGACTGCATTTCTAGAGCGTAATCGGACAGTTCCATGAGTCGGTTTGCTCTGACATGAATGACGTTGCCCCGATTCTGAAGAATCCCTTCGACGAGCAGGAATTTACTGCGGGTAACCAGAAGAAGTCAGCGTGGCCATCTGGTCCGATTCCAATTAGCTCGAGACGGGTCGTTGCGGTAATTGCGCGCGGTGAGTTTGCGTCATTTCTTCTGCCACACATCCTACCCTACCAATCAACTGCCAAGTTGTTAAGTAACCGTTATTCGGAAAAGTCAAACCGAACTGGCTGACAAGTCCCTTAGCGGTAACTTCGAGACGAGGTTGCTCAAAAATACGTTTGCATTAACCCATATCGTCTTCCTTCAAACCGTTCTATCCGCGCTGCTCAGAGCGCTAAGGTTTAGCGATGGGATTTGGAGCAATTACTATTATTGTGACCGTTTGCTGTGAGAACCGGCATGGCAGCCCAGCGAATGGGATCCGGTGCCGGTAGATTGCGAAATAATGTCAGCTTTCGGGCGACATTCGATTGAAAACTTTGATACGGGGGAAGTCGATGGGTTGGTGGGGGCTCGCGTGGTATCGAGAAGAAATAATGATTAGGCTCCGGTTTCGTTGCTCTAAGGTCAGACGATACTCGATCCATGCCATTTGTTCCGCGTTGGCAATGCTGGCGGTCACGCCGACTGCGGTGTCGGCTGAGACGAGAACAATTTCCACGAACGACATTGCTTGGCACTCGTTGGGGAGAGACGAAAATGATTCCATGCCAATTGGTAACGGGGACCTGGCGGCCAATGTCTGGACCGAGCAGAACGGAGATCTCGTACTCCTTGTGGCGAAATCAGACGCGTGGTCGGAACTCGGGAAGCTACTCAAGATTGGGCGAGTGCGCATCAAGCTGACCCCTAATCCATTTGCCGGAACTAGATCGTTCACACAGACGCTACGACTTGAGGACGGTAGCGTCGAAATCAGGAGTGGTGGAAACCGGATGCAGGTCTGGGTGGACGCTAACCACCCCGTAGTATATGTCGCGGCGCATTTCGCACGTCCGGTCGGGATTGAGGCTGCGCTGGAACTCTGGCGGAATAAGGATCATTCTTATGATGCGCCTTCACCTGATGAAGGAGGTCTCTTCGAGTTTGGCAACCATTCGGTGCCAATCAATCTTTCAGCCGACACCATTTTGCCTGCCACATCTGACCGGCTAAGCTGGTACCACTTCAACTCGGCCAGCATTTATCCCCTGTTACTCGAAAAAGAGCACCTAGAATCACTTGCAGCAAAATACTCTGATCCTCTCCTGCATCGTTGTTTTGGGGCAACCCTGACGGGCGATGGGATGAAGTCCGTTGATCAGCATCGCTTACAAGCCGTTTCTCCTCGACGAGACTTGCAACTGCGGCTGGTGGCTTTAACCAGAACCGGTACAACTCCAGAGGAGTGGGCTTCGGATCTTAGTCGACTTGCCGACCAGCAGAACAAAGAGTCAGACAGAGCAGCGCTGACCCATCACTGTCTCTGGTGGAGACAGTTTTGGCAAAGAAGCTGGTTGTATGTTGGAGGCACCGAAGAAGCGGATAAAGTTTCCCAAGGCTATGTCATCCAGCGCTACATGATGGCCTCTTCGTCACGCAATGGTTTTCCAACAAACTTCAATGGAGGCTTGTTCACTGTCGGGCATGACATGCCGGACAATCAGGAGTCCACTCCTAAAAGTCATAGTCCGGATTTCCGCGCTTGGGGTAATTCCTATTGGAATCAAAATGATCGTCTGTTGTATTGGCCGCTGATTGCGACGGGAGATTACGACCTGCTTCAGCCGTGGTTTGATATGTATCTTCGAGCCCTCCCACTTGCGGAAGACGCGACGAAGATTCATTTTCACCACGCCGGAGCGGTTTTCGTGGAGACTCAGTATTTTTGGGGTCTTCCAAACCTAAATGATTTTGGATGGGATAATCCGACGAACATCGTCGAAAGCCGATGGATGCGTTATCACATTCAAGGCTCGCTGGAAGTCATCGATCAGATGCTAGACGAATACGATAACCGGCAGGATACAGACTTTGCGCGCAACAAACTTGTCCCGTTTGCCGATGCGATTGTAACCTCCTATGACCAGCAATGGCCGCACACGACGGATGGAAGATTGCGGCTGTCCCCCTCGCAATCGCTGGAAACCTATCAATTGAACGCTGTGAATCCAACGCCTGATATTGCCGGGCTCAAAACCGTACTTGGGCGGCTTGTCGCCTTACCGGATGGGATCACCACCGATAAGGAGAGGGTGAGATGGAAACGAATGCTGGATGAGCTGCCGCCGCTACCGACAGGGCGCACATTCGCCGGTAAGATTCCGCCCGCAGGTGCCGGTGACACCAACGGTACGGCGATCATCCTGCCAGCTCAGGAGTACGGAAAAACCAGCAACCGGGAAAATCCTGAATCATACATCGCATTCCCGTATCGACTGTTCGGAGTTGGTAAGCCGAATTTGAAGCTGGCAAGAGATACGTTCGCTGCGCGGTTGTTTCCGTGGGATGTCTGCTGGGGCCAGGATGGACCACAAGCCGCGGTGTTAGGGCTGACAAAGGTCGCGCAACGCGCGGCTGAGCACGAATTTACCGACTATGGCGACCAGCGCTTCGTCTGGTTCTGGAAAGCAGGTGGAGACTGGATTCCCGACCTGGACAACGGTGGCACCGGCATGATCACATTGCAGATGATGTTGATGCAAACCGATGGCCGGCGTATCCAACTGCTCCCGGCATGGCCACATGAGTGGACTGCGGATTTTAAGCTGCACGCACCATATAAAACAGTTGTCGAAGGTCATGTTGAGAACGGTAAAGTCTCTCGTCTGCATGTAACCCCTGCTTCGCGCGCCGCGGACGTGGTGATTGTTCCAGCGGCAGCTAACTGATCAGCGCGGCAATTTTCGAATTGGCGTGGGCTCATTTGTCCCGAGTGACGGGCAAACCGGAATGCGCCGGGATCGCTGAGTTCTCTATTCGCCTTGAACTCGTTGGTCTTAGCCAGGATAATCGATCACCACGTGCATCGGAATTCAGAAATATCTCGTAATGGAACCTAATTCATCGCGCGACTAGGTTTTCTTCGCTGTCTTCTTCAGCGTTGGCTTCGGCTTCAGCCGACCAACGTACTTGTAGCCGATCTCGAAGAAACGTTTCAATTCCGAGGTTTTTGACAGAAGCGAATCGGGGACGACGACATACTCTGGTTGTACGACGCCATAAGCGTCACAGAGTTTAGTCTTGTACTTTTTCAGAAATAATTCTCGCTCATCTGTTGGCAGCCTCAGCGCCATTTCACCGTCTTTGCTCAGATAGCTGAACATATGACCGTTAAGCGACGTGTACGGTATGGTCGCGCCCTTTCGCTCTACACCCGGAATAGTAGCCACCACCTTCTCATACAACAGAACCTTG
>Ga0206946_1094_pt1 | contig 27391 bp, 26 predicted proteins | sample Alteio_BWOrgHeat_2_FD_152965 | JGI IMG/M metagenome (GOLD analysis project Ga0206946, IMG submission 152965) | Enriched cells from forest soil in Barre Woods Harvard Forest LTER site, Petersham, Massachusetts, United States -... | ecosystem: Environmental > Terrestrial > Soil > Temperate forest > O... | reverse complement strand
AGCGGAGGTGGTAGCAGTGGCCATGTTTGAGGATGCTCCTGTTTTTGGTTCAACGGAACATCCTACGCCTGTTTTGTGAAGATTTGCGCGTGTGCATGCGCCGTTCTGGCCCACCCGTGGCTTCGCAAAGGATGGCCTCCAGGCATCTCTACCGAACCGGATGGGGCAAGAAGCCAACTCGATATACGACGGCTACTGTCATGACGACTACTGCAACGATGAACGAAGTTCGACTTCGTTTAACAAGTTCTGTCGCTTGTAGAGGGCGCGTCCAAAGAACTGCACATGGTATGCATAACCACATTACGTTGACGCTCAACATCAAGGCCGAAATAGCCACAAAATCTTCAGCGCCTTTGATGTCAGAAGAAGGGACAACTCGGAAGACAATGATGATCAACCCATAAATCCAAAATAGAAGTACGACTCCGCGCAACCACATAGGGCAACTCTTAAATTCGTTCTTCCATACGTTCTTCTCCTTAGCAAGTGCAGCTAAAGGAAAACTCACCAGCAGAATTCCGACCAGCAATGCTTGTGTAAATTCGACGGAGGGCCGCGAAAGTCCCACTCCTAAGCTGATGTGCAATAGTAAGACCGCTGTAAACAGAAATATTTCGAACAACAAGAGAACTAACACATACGTTCGCGCAAGTTTCACCATAATGGAATTATCGATCTATATTTTGCAGTAGTGTTTACCACCATTTCAGTTCAGATTCTCAAATACTCCAGCGGCGCCCATGCCGCCACCTACGCACATGGTGACTAATCCGTAGCGGAGGTTGCGGCGTTTCATTTCATGCAGGAGCGTGGCGGTGAGTTTGGCTCCGGTGCAGCCTAGTGGGTGGCCTAAGGCGACGGCTCCGCCGTTGACGTTGACTTTGGCGGGGTCAAGTCCGGCTTGCTGGATTACTGCCAATGCTTGTGCGGCGAAGGCTTCGTTCAGTTCGATGAGGTCGATCTGGTCGAGGGTGAGTCCGGCGAGTTTCAGGGCTTTGGGGATGGCGAAGACGGGGCCCAGTCCCATTTCTTCGGGGAGGCATCCGGCGGTAGCGAAGCTTACGAAGCGTGCCAACGGCTTCAGGTTCAGGGCCTGTGCGCGTTCGGAGGACATGACGATGGCGGCGGCGGCTCCGTCGGAGGTTTGTGAGGAGTTCCCTGCTGTCACCGTTCCCTTTGCGTGGAAGGCGGGCTTGAGTTTCGTCAGCGCTTCAAGCGAGGTATCGGCGCGGGGGCCTTCGTCTTTTTTGAATTCGCTGGTTTTGACTTCCGGCTTGGCTGGATTTTTTGTTGGCGTTGAATTTGTCACCGTGACAGGCACAATTTCTTCATCAAACTTGCCGGCCTGGGTTGCGGCTATTGCTTTCTCGTGACTCTTGAGCGAAAAGGCGTCGGCCTGCTCGCGGGTGATGCCGTATTTTGCGGCTACGCGCTCGGCGGTAAGACCCATGGAGAGATAGGTGTCGGCGTAGTGATCGACGAGCCATGGGTTGGCGCTGATCTTGCGACCTCCCATCGAGATCATGCTCATCGATTCGGTGCCGCCGGCGAGCATGACTTCTGCGGAGCCTGAGCGGATGCGGTCGGCGGCGATGGCGATGGATTGCAATCCCGAAGAACAGAAGCGATTGATGGTCATGCCGGAAACTTCGATCGGCAACCCGGCGCGCAGGCTGGCTATGCGGGCGACGTTCATTCCCTGCTCGGCCTCGGGCATGGCGCAGCCCATGATGACGTCTTCAATCTCTTTAGGGTCGAGCGCGGGGATTTTATCCAGGGCACCTTTCATCGCGATGGCGGCCAGGTCGTCAGGGCGGGTGAATGCGAGTGTGCCCTTAGGAGCTTTGCCTACTGCGGTACGGACGGTGCTGACGATGACTGCATCTCTCATTGCTTGACCCTCAGGGGCTAAAGCCCCTCTGTTAAAGAAACCTGGTAAATGTGCGGGCTAAAACCCGCACCTACCTATTCGCTTGCCTGCAAAACCATCCAGGTGCCGTTCTTGAAATAGTGAATAACGGACGACTTCTCGATGTGCGCATCTTTAATCCCATCGTGATCGAACGGGCCATATGGTTTGTTTACCAGTATCTCGTTGATAGCGTTTGGCGAGGCCACATCGATACCTCGGGCGTAGCCGAGCAAATTGGTCTCGTCATGTGGGTCGGCGGTGTCCGTGTCGGTTTGCACCGCGAGCTCTGCGGGCGCCGCTCCGGAGTCTGACCAATAAACGAGCAGGGTTGTTGTGCCATTCTGAGAGCAGAGTGCAGCCCAGTCAGTCGGTCCTTTTTCGCGGAACGCTCCGTGAATCACATTTTCAGGAGAGCGCGCCTCGTAGCTCTGCGGAATCATGCAATGGCGCTTCTCCAGATCTTTGCGAACAGGCGCAGGCAGCTCAGTAAATGTAGCTGGAGGCAGCAGGCGAAAGGCGAAAGACTGATCGCCTGTATGGCCATGCAGAACCTGCTCGCTGCCCTGCGCCGCCAATACCAGCGGTGAAGCGATGAGCATGGTCCATACGATGAGCTTGTGCACGCCTTGCATCTCTTTAATTCCTGAGCGGCTTTCCTGTCTTCAGCGTGAAAGCAATGCGCTCCTGCGTCTTACGCTCGCCGCAGAGTGAGAGAAAGGCTTCGCGTTCGAGGTCGAGCAGGTATTGCTCAGTGACGAACGTTCCCGGAGTTACGCTGCCTCCACATAGGATGCGCACGACATGGTTTGCGATCTTCACGTCGTGATCGCTGATGTACTCCGCCTGCCGCATAAGATGCACGCCGAGGCGAAGTGTGGCGCCCACCTGGTCGCCTGGCACCGGTATCTGCATGCGCGGCGTGGGAGCGGAATAACCGGAGCCGGCGAGATACATAGCTGTCTCGCGTGCGTCGAGCAGCAGGCGTTCGCGGTGGAGCGTGATCTTGTCGGAGGACTTCAACAGGTCGAGGCCGCGCGCTTCGGCGGCAGAGGTTGAGACTTTGGCCATGCCTATCGTTTCGAAGCGCTGGCGCAGCGCGTCCTGCAACTCGCCTGAGAATGCGAACTTGAGCGGAGCCTCTGTCGGGCTGGTGCCGGATTCAACGGCGGCTGCATCGACGGCGTGCAGCGCCATCTCTTTGGTGCCGCCGCCAGCGGGGACGAGGCCAACTCCGGCTTCGACGAGACCCATGTAGAGTTCTGCGTGTGGTTGGCGGGCTGCGGCGTGGAGTGAAATTTCGACGCCTCCACCGAGACAGAGGCTGAATGGCGCGACGACGACGGGGCGCGGACAGAACTTGATGGACGCGGTCATGCGCTGGAAGGCGCGGACGGCAAGATCGACTTCATCCCAGTCGCCTTCCTGCATGGTGAGTAGTAGTTGCATGAGGTTGGCGCCGACGGAGAAATCGGACGCATCGCCGGAAATGACGAAGCCGCTGAAGTTGCGGACGTGCTCGCTGTCTGGGTGCAGCGTTTGCGTGATGAGCGAGACGATGTCGTCGCCGATGGCGTTTTTCTTCGAGTGCAGCTCGATGCAGGCGATGTCTTCGCCGATATCGACCAACGATGCACCTGCGTTTTTGCGGATGACTCCGTTGGCGCGCTTGAAGGCTGCGATGCTGGCGATGCCTGGGGGCTGGGCTATCGGTTTGTAGTCGCGCGTCGCCGGATCGAATTCTGCGCGGCCATGCGTTTCAGCTCCATCGCTGTACCAGCTGGTTTTGCCGGATGCGAGAAGCGCTTCAGCCTGCGGGCTGACGTGCTCGTTGCGTGCGCTGAGACGCTCGCAGCTTTGCTGTACGCCTACGGCGTCCCACATTTCAAAAGGACCAAGCTCCCAGTTGAAGCCGGTGCGCATGGCGCGGTCGACGGAGGCGAGGTCGTCGGCGATCTCCGGTAAACAATCTGCTGCATAATTCCAGATGCGCGTGAGCAGGGTCCACTGGAACTGGCTGGCTTTGTCTTTTCCGGGACCATTGCCAATGAGCAGTTGCAGGCGCTCGGGCAGGGCTTCGGCGTTCTTCGCCATTTCGAGCGAAGGGAATTTGGGACGCTGGGCCGGGCGGTAGTCGAGGGACTTCCAGTCGAGTGCGAGGCGGTTATTTTTCGGATCGGGTGCGTCGAGAATCTTCTTGTAAAAGCCCTGGCCGGTTTTGTCGCCGAGCCACTTATTTGCCAGCATGATTTCGACGAAGGGCGGCAGTTTTGTGGCGGCTGCGTCTTCAGCTTTCGTGCTGGAAAAATTTCTTGCCACATGCGCGAGCACGTCGATGCCGACCATGTCTGCTAATCGAAACGTGCCGGTGCGCGGCCAGCCAATGCTCGATCCGGTGAGCGCATCTACGTCTTCAATGGTGAGATCTAGCTGTTGCATCAGGTCAACAGCGGTCAGCATGGCGAAGACGCCGATGCGGTTGGCGATGAAGTTCGGTGTGTCATGCGCATAGACGATGGACTTGCCGAGGCGGCGGTCGGCGAAGTCGGCGACCGCTGCAACAGCCTGCGGATTTGCCTCCGGCGTGCGAATGATTTCGAGCAGGCGCATGTAGCGCGGAGGGTTGAAGAAGTGGGTGCCGAACCAACGACTGCGGAAGTCGGCCGGCATCTTTGCCGCGATGGAGGCGACGGGCAGACCGCTGGTGTTTGTCGTCACGATGGCGTCCGGACGCACGTGCGGCGCAATTTTTTCAAGGAGTGTCTGCTTGATGGCCAGGTCTTCGGAGACGGCTTCGATGATCCAGTCACAGGATTTCAATTGCGCGAGATCATCTTCAAAGTTCCCGGGTGTGATGAGACGGGCACTCGATGCGTCATAGAAAGCTGCGGGCTTTGCTTTGAGGAGGCCCTGCAGGGCTTGCGATGCGATGCGGCTGCGGCTGGCTGCGTCGACATTCGCGGGAACGATATCCAGAAGCACAACGGGAAGGCCGGCATTGGCAAGGTGTGCGGCGATGCGTGAGCCCATGGTTCCTGCTCCCAGGACGGCGCAGCGACGGATGAGAGGAACGGTGGCAACGGTAGCGGGCGCGTCTGCGAGAGCGGTGCTCATGCGGATTGCTCCTTACAGGGGGGAGGATATCGGGCGGGTCTGTCTTTATGCAAGCATCGGGCTTTGTGCAAGGCCGGGCTTTTAACATTAGGGGCTTACGGTTTTCTGCATCTAACTGCGCACCACAACTCTCGGTGGCAGGTGGGATTGGTGAAACCGAAAGCTTTCTGGCTTTTCACTCTATTAACTCTGGGCACGCATATTTGCACGGCACAGACCTCTTCCGTGTCCGGGAATTTGCCCGCAGGAGCGGTCTACGCTCAGGCGCAGAATATCTCGTTTGAGGTGATTGACGGTGTAACGCTCACGGTCAAGCGCATGAATGGGTTCATGGTTCCCCGCCCCGGAAAAGTCGTTTCGCTGGACGACAAGAAGTCGTATACGCTGCAGATTGTGAATGCTGAGGCGTATGTTTCGGCGGACAACATGGCGGCGCTCATGAACAACTATATCCTGCCGCATGCGCAGACTCCCATTCACAACGTCACCGTCAGCTTTGAGGGGCAAACGCTTGTAGTGAAGGGCTACATCAAGAAGGGCCTGGACGTGCCGTTCGAAGGCAAGGGGACTCTGAGCGTAACTCCGGATGGCAACCTGCACCTTCACTTTACGGATGTGAAGGCGGCAGGAGTCCTCAAGAAAGGCCTGCTGGACGCTCTGGGAATCAAGCTGTCGAGCGTGGCTCAGCCGAAGCATCAACCGAGCTTTCTGATTCAGGGTGATGATGTAACCGTAGCCGTGATGCGGCTTTTTCCTCCTCCGCATATCGCCGGCAAGCTGGCTTCGGTTCACATCGAAGGCGATCAGCTTGTCGAAGTGTTCGGCCAGCCGGATGCGACCTTTAAGCCGGTGCCGGTCGCGTCGGATCGATTTATCTACCTTCGCGGCGGCACGGTTGCTTTCGGCAAGCTGACGATGAAAGACGTCGACCTGGAGTTGATCGATAAGGACGCTACCAAAGTTTTCAACTTCTCGCTCGACCACTATCGTCAGCAGCTCGAGGCCGGATATTCGAAATCGCTGCCGAATTTAGGCCTGGTGGTGTATGTGGCCGATTACACGAACCTTCCGCAGAAAAAATAGCGCGGCCTGCCGGGTTTGACACTCGCACGAGGGCCGGATAGCGTCAGAATTAACGCTGTTATGCGAGGATCAATGAAATTCTTTTCTACGATGCGTGCGGTTGCCCTGGTATGCGCAACAGCGCTCACGGCCCATGCGCAGGATTTGTCCAGTTTCGAGAGACGCATCACGACCAAAGTATTGCCGAATGGGCTTACGCTGATCATCTGCGAGCGCCCCGACGCTCCGGTGTTTTCCTACTTCACAATTGTCGACGCCGGGGACGCGAACGATCCGGACGGCCAATCGGGCCTGGCGCATATGTTCGAGCATCTGGCCTTCAAAGGGACGCAGGACATTGGCACGATCAATTATCCCGCCGAGAGGATCGCGCTCGACAAAGTGGAGGAGACCAATGCCGCATTTCAAGCGGAATATCGTAAGTCCGTTGGGCGTGACCCGGAAAAGCTGAAGACGCTGCACGCCGCGTTTGTACAGGCGCAGGCTGAGGCGCAGAAATACGTCATTCCGAATCAGTTCACGGAGATTGCCGAATCGAACGGCGCCACGGGCTTGAATGCGCAGACCAGTCTCGATGACACGCAGTACTACTGGAGCATGCCCTCGAACCGCCTTGAATTATGGGCGTATATGGAAAGCGACCGCATTGCCAACCCAGTGCCGCGCGAGTTTTACAAAGAGCGCGATGTGGTGATGGAAGAGCGACGCATGCGCATTGATTCGAATCCCATCGGACGCATGGTAGAGCAGTTTCTGGCTGCGGCTTACGTAGCGCATCCGTATCATCGTCCGGGTGTTGGCTGGGCAAGCGAGCTAAGCCAGATTACGGCGACGCAGGCGGCAGCCTTCCATCAGAAATATTATGTGCCATCGAACATCGTGATCGCCGTTACGGGGGATCTGAAAGCCTCGGAAGCGATGCCTATGCTCGAGAAGTATCTAGGCGCGATTCCGGCAGGGCCGCATCCTGAAGGGATGACCACCGTCGAGCCACGACAGGCCGGAGAGAAGTCAGTCATCCTTAAAGAGCAGACGCAGCCGCTGTATATAGAGGGCTATCACAAACCTGACTATCGAGATCCGGACGACGCGGTGTACGACGCGATCCAGGATATTTTTTCGAACGGGCGCACATCGCGGCTCTATCGCAGCCTCGTGCGCGACCAGCAGATTGCGGCGCAGGCTGAAGGGTTCAGCGGCTTTCCGGGCAACAAATATCCCGGTCTTTTTGCCTTCTTTGCGGTACCGAATCCGGGACATACACCTCAGGAGATGCGGACGGCAATCCATAAGGAGATCGACAAGCTGAAGACGACCGATGTCTCCGATGACGAATTGTCAATGTTTAAGACGCGGGCACGCGCGGACCTGCTGCGCGGGCTTGGCGACAACCAGGGGCTGGCCGAGCAGTTGGCCATCTATCAGCTCCGGTTTGGAGACTGGCGAGAGTTGTTCAATCAATTAAAGAGGATCGACGCGGTATCAAAAGAAGATATTCGCCGCGTGGCAAGTAAAACATTTGTGGCCACAAACCGGACATACGCCATGGTTGAGTTTCAAGCGCCGAAAGATAGCGCTGCGCAACAGCCGCAGGGAGGCGCGCAATGAACGAATATCGCGCCTTCTCAAATGCTTGCCATCTCACCGAGGCGAAAACCATACCTCAGGGGCTAAAGCCCCATCGATTCGCGCGGATTATTACGAGGGCTAAAGCCCTCGTCTACCCGGTGTTTGTCTACGTGTTTCCGATCGTTCTTTTGGGCGCGGCTATTGCGTCCGCCCAGACAACAACCGCACCGGCGCAACAGACTCAGCAGGCACAACCGTGGAAGCAGATTCCGATTCCGCCGCTCCGTCCTTTTGTCCCGGCGCAACCGAGGCGCATAGAGCTAAAGAACGGACTGGTCATCCTGCTTGAGGAAGATCATGAGCTGCCGCTCATCAGCGGTTTCATTGAAATACGCGGCGGCTCACGCGATGAGCCTGCGAACAAAGCAGGCCTTGTCGATCTATACAGCGATGCCTGGCGTACCAGCGGCACAGCCAGCAAGGACGGCGACCAGCTGGACGATCTGCTCGAAGCCAGGGCCGCAAAGGTGGAAACAGGCGGTGATCTGGATTCCACTTCCGTCTCATGGTCTTGCCTGGCAAAGGATGAGAATCAGGTCTTCGGAATCGCCATCGATCTGCTGGAGCATCCTGCGTTCAAGGATGAAAAGCTGACTCTGGCCAAGCAACAGGCGGCTGCCGGAATCGTCCGTCGCAATGACGATGCCAGCGGAATTGCCGAGCGTGAGGCGGCCAGACTTGTGTACGGTGCCGATAGTCCTTACGCGCGTGAACCGGAACTCGCGACGATCAAAGCCGTCACGCTCGATGATCTGAAGCACTGGCACGACAAGACCATCGTGCCGAATAACATGATTATCGGCGTCGAAGGCGACTTCGATCCCGCCACGATGGAAAAGACGCTGCGCGACACCTTTGAAAACCTGCCGCGGGGCGCGGCGTGGCCAAAGCCCACAGGAGAATTTCCCGGGCCGAAACCGGGAGCCTACATCGTCGACAAGAGCGATGTAAATCAGAGCAACGTGTACATCGTTGGTTTGGGAACGCTCCGCAGCAACCCGGATTATTTTGCTTTGTCGATCATGAATGAAATTTTCGGCGGCGGGTTCGGATCGCGGCTCTTTCAGAATGTGCGTACAAAGCAGGGACTGGCCTATGAGGTGGGTGGCGGCTTTGGCGCCTCCTACGATCATCCCGGCATGTTCCGCGTGCTGGCTGCCACCAAGAGTGAAAGCACTGTCCAAGCGGCGCAGGCCATGCAGACGGAAATTGCCGATCTCAAGACGAAACCTTTCACCGAAGAGGAGTTGAAGCGAGCAAAAGACCAGGTGCTCAATTCCTTCATCTTCAATTACGACACCCGGGAAAAAGTGCTTGCGGCGGCGGCACGGCTGGAATTTTATGGCTATCCGGCGGATTTTCTTGAGAAATATCGCGAGGGCCTGGAGCGTGTGACCATTGCCGATCTGGAACGCGTGGCGAAAAAATATATCGACACATCCAAGCTGGCTGTTCTTGTCGTCGGCAACCAGCAGGAGTTCGGAACATCGCTCACCACACTTGGCCTGGGCGCTCCGCATCCTATCGACATCACCATCCCCGGAATGCCGGCGCAAGGTCCCGGCGGCAACGAAGGAGAGCAGTAAATGCGTTTTGCCATTGTGATCATGGCCGCGGGTAAAGGCACGCGGCTCAAATCAAAACGTGCCAAGGTGCTGCATCAGATCGGCGGCAAGACGCTGCTCGAACATGTCATTGCTGCAGCCACACAGATCGTGCCGCCGGAAGACGTGTATGTCGTGGTTGGCCATCAGGCAGGAGCGGTACAGGCAGCGGTGGCGCAGACCGGCGTAAAGTTTGTCACCCAGGCGGAACAGCGCGGGACGGGCCATGCAGTCCAGACCGCGCGGCAGGCCGTCAGCAGTTATGAACACATCCTCGTCCTTTCGGGTGATGTTCCCCTACTGCAGCCGGAGACGATTGCGCGGATGCGCGACTTCCATTTATCAGAACGCGCAGCGATGACAATTCTTACCGCCGCGCCTGACAATCCGCACGGTTATGGCCGGGTGCTGCGCAAGTCGCCTGACTCGGCGGAGGTGGTCGCGATTGTCGAGCAGAAGGCACTGACACCGGAACAGCAGGGAGTCCGCGAAATCAATTCCGGCATCTATGCCTTTGCAACCGAGCCGCTCTTCAACAATATTAACGAGCTGACAACCGCCAACGCTCACGGCGAATACTACCTGACGGACATGGCTGGGCTATTGGTGAACGAAGGGCACCGCGTCACAGCCATTCAGGCGGCATCGGCGACGGAGGTCCTGGGTGCGAACACGATTGCCGAGATGGCAGAATTGGACGCAGCCATGCGCCTGAACACGGCTCACAAGCTGATGGCGCAGGGCGTGACCATCTACCGCCCGGAGACGACCGTTATCGATTCTGAGGTGAAAGTAGGCGCTGATTCGATCATTGAGCCGTTTGTGCAACTGCTGGGCGATACGCACATCGGGGAAGATTGCCGGATCCGTTCGTATTCGGTCATCGAAAATGCGACGCTTGAGAATCACGTGCTGGTACGGCAGGGCTGCATTATCAGCGAATCGCATGTGCAGGCAGGGGCCTTGCTTGGGCCATATGCGCATCTCCGTACAGGCAGCGAGATTGGCGAAGAGGCGCATGTCGGCAATTTTGTCGAAACGAAAAAAGTGCGCATGGGTAAAGGATCGAAGGCCAATCATCTGAGCTATCTGGGCGATGCAGAGATCGGCAAAGGCGTAAATGTCGGCGCTGGCGTCATCACCTGCAACTATGATGGCGTCAACAAACACCGCACGTTGATCGAAGACAGCGTTTTCGTCGGCAGCGACACAACGCTCGTAGCTCCTCTTGTGCTTGGGAAAGGAGCCTATGTTGCAGCCGGCTCCTGCATTACCGAGGATGTTCCTGCGGACGCTCTGGCGCTGGGACGCGCAAGGCAGACTACCAAGACAGGATGGGCCAAGAGCCGCCGCTCACAGATACAAGCCGCTAAAGAAGTGGAAAAGAGCCGCTAGACGAAAGTACCGCGCTCAGGCGGCACGACTTGCTTCCATCTCGGCCAGGATACTGCGCAGGCGGATTTTGGCCGAGAACAGCGTTCGGTTCACCTGCTGCTGGGTCATACCTACAAGTTGGGAAATCGCCTCCGTTGTATAGCCTTCCACGTCCCGCAGAAGAAAAAGAAGCCGCTCGCAGGGGGGCAAGCCCTGAATCGCCTCCTCGAGATCCGTACGGCGGATGTTTCGACCGCTTATTTCCGCGGATACGGATAACGGGGCAGGGTCAGAGGGTGTCAGCGGAAAATAACGGCGAAGCTCAGAAATTAGGGAACCATCAATGAGGGCGCAATCCGGCTTTGGATCGGAAGCGAAAGCTTGCACAAAGCTTTGTATAAGTACCTGTTCCGCCTCGAGCTCGTTGCCGGTCATGTGATAGGCGAGGGAAAAGATCCGATGGCGGTGACTGTCATAGATATCGCGTTGCCGGTGCTCGATGGAACGTTCCTCCGACTTCACGGCGGCGATACGAGCGGTAGTTTCTTCAAACAATCCACGTACGTGTCTAGCCAAGAGCACCCTTCCCAACCCATCGTCGAAAGCGGGAACCCTTATTATCTTAGAAACCAGGAACCCACTATTATCTTAAACGATTCCAAAATCGACATTTGAGAGAGTCGATTTCATGTTTTAAATACTTTGATGCTATTTTTTATGCTGAAGATCATCAAAACAAAATCAAAGCATCCAAAGCTTATACCTGTTATCAGTTGCACTTATCGGGAAAACGACGGCCATATTGGGAATAAATGGACAGATGCTTCCTGGAACGCAGCCATTCTGCGCTCAAGTGGCATACATTGTATTTGTAGCAGGCGGTGAGCAGGCACACCACCTTAGCGATTGCCTCCGTTGAGGCCGTTATCGAAGTTGAGAAGGACACATGGCTTCTGAACGTATTCTGGTCGTCGATGATGAGCCTTATGTAAGAACTGTCATCGCCGCCATGCTGGAAAAAGCTCATTATCATCCAGTACTGGCCAGCAATGGGCTGGAAGCGATTGAGCGCCTTCAGAATGACTCGCCGTATGATCTGGTCCTTTCAGACATCATGATGACTGGCATGGATGGGATGACGCTGCTTGAACGCCTGCGGGAGATGCAGCCTGAAACACCGATGGTAATGGTGACTGCGATCCATGATGTGGGCGTTGCCATTTCTGCCATACGCAAGGGTGCTTACGATTATCTCTTAAAGCCTTTCGAAAAAGAACAGCTGCTGGTCACGGTCCGACGGGCGCTGGATCATCGGCGACTGGCGCAGCAAAACTCGATGTACCAGTCGAATCTCGAGCAGTTGATCGCCGCGCGAACGGATATGCTACGGCAAGCCGTTTCGGATCTCGAACGCTCCTACGATATAACCCTTGAAGCCCTGGGCGATGCCCTGGACCTGAAAGATGCAGAAACGGAAGGCCATTCCAAGCGCGTAACCGGATACACAGTTGCGCTGGCAAGAGCGATGGGGCTTTTGGCGAACGATATCCGGACCATTGCCCGGGGCGCTTTTCTGCACGATATCGGCAAAATGGCCATCCCCGATGCCATCCTGCTCAAACCCGGCAGACTGGACGTGGAAGAGCAGGTGGTCATGCGTGACCATTGCGCGCGCGGCTATCAGATTCTATGCAAAATCCCCTACCTGCGCGAAGCGGCTGAGATTGTATATACGCACCAGGAACACTTTGACGGCAGTGGATATCCACGTGGCTTGCGCGGTGAACAGATTCCCTTAGGCGCAAGAATTTTTGCGGTGGCTGACACGCTCGACGCAATTACTTCCGACCGCCCTTATCGCCGAGCCAATACCTTTACGGCGGCCAGAAATGAAATTCAACGGTGCGCGGGAACCCAGTTCGATCCCCAGGTAGTTGACGTTTACCTCAGCATGCCCGACCGGCTATGGCTCGACTTGCGCGCCGAGATCGGCCAACATGCACGCTTTTCTCCCTTTTCTCTGAGCGGGACAGAAGCCAAGGTTTAAGGGCTCAGACCAGTGAGGACACTTCATGCCATTACTTAGCCCGGATGCCGTACAGGAAAAGTTAAAAAAGCTGCAAGGGTGGAAGCTGGTAGACAAAGAAATTGTCCGCGAATTTAAATTTGCCAACTTTGTCGACGCATTACGGTTCGTGAATGCCGTTGCCGACAAAGCTGAAGCTGCCGGACACCATCCCGATATTGATATTCGCTACAACAAAGTAAAGCTGGCGCTGGTTTCGCATGACGCGGGCGGGCTCACCGAACGGGATTTTGAGCTTGCTCAGGCGGCCGATGGCCTTTCTACAAAAAACTGAAGCCTGTATTCAATAAATAGCGTCATCGTCCATCGGAGAGGGCGGATTGGTCTTTTCCAGCGGCTGATTCTGCATATTCGCTAAGGTCCGGCGGTTCCACAGCACCACCGCGATTCCACCAAATAAAGCAGATCCCAGCACCAGCAAACCCGTTCGGAGACGGTTAGAACGCGGTTCTTTTTCGACCTCTCGTGATTTGTAATCAACAGCTTGCATAGGATCGCTCATACTTGTCGGCTACCCTTCATCGACTGCATTATCTTTGATGCGTTGTGTAAACCGGATCGCAACTTTTATTCAAACCCGTGTTTTTATTTACAAGGTGCTTGTATTGATCGCCGATATCGCGTAAGCTACATGAAATAGAAGAAAAGGTACACGATCTCATAGAAGTTTAAAAAATCTGGAGCGCAGCGGCAAAAAGAAGCATCTATGTAAGTGTAAGACAATTGCTGATGATCGAGCGGGGCTCTCTCAGCGATGACAAGAGTTTATAAGTTGCGTCACTGGCCTCCCGGCACGGACAAAGTACCGTTCGTGCCGTCCTTTTTTTGATTTCCTAATTACGGCCTACCTTCCGAATCTTCCCTTCTGACTCATTCCCATTCCAGTCGCCCCTTAAAGCTATGTCCTTGCGTTAATCTAGTGTGCAGGAGCAGTGCATGAAACGGATTTTCCTTGGGATGGCCCTCGGATTCGCCACGATCGCCAGTTACGCGCAATGGTCTAACCCCGCTGATGATATTCCGGCTTATCACCCGGCGCCGCCTGTGAAAACTGAGAAATTGCCGCCTGTCCTCGCTGGCGACCAGTTGCAGGGCGATTACTTCCGCTATCCCTGGCAAAAGGAAGTGTACCTGGAGGCAGCCCAGGTGCCGAAAGTGCTCTACCAGCTTCCCTGCTACTGCCGCTGCGACAAGGCCCTGGGCCACACCAGTTTGCATAGTTGTTTTGAAGGCACGCATGGCGCCATTTGCTCGACCTGTGCAAAAGAGGGCGCGTACGCCTACAAGATGACCAAGCTCGGCAAAACCCCGAAAGAGATTCGCGCGGGCATTGAGAGCAAAGACTACGAGTCCATCGACCTGAATCAACTGGGCGGCATGTAAGGATACAAGCAAAGCCCTTACAAAATGACGCTGATAGCCTCTGCTACACTCGCGCCATGGGCCGTGGTTTTTTTCTTACGTTTGAAGGACTGGATGGTTCCGGCAAGACCACGCAGATGCGCAAGCTGGCCGCATGGCTGGAAGCACGCAACCAGCAGATCACGGTTACGCGGCAGCCCGGCGGTACGCGCATCGGCGACCGCATCCGCAAGTTGCTGCTGGATTCGCGCACAGAAAATCTCGCTGCGCGGGCAGAACTCGGGCTGATGTTTTCCGACCGGGCGCAGGCGATTGCAGAAGTCATTTTGCCCGCGCTCGAAAATGGCCATGTAGTTCTTTGCGATCGCTACACCGATTCGACGGAAGCGTATCAGGGCGGCGGGCGTCAGCTGGGCAGCGATGTTGTTTTGCAGTTGCATGAAGTGATGTGCGGAGGGCTACAGCCGGACCTGACAATCCTTCTGCTGCCTGACTTCGAGGCTTCCCTTGCACGCGCGCGACGCAGGAACGATCGCCTGAAGAAGACAGGTACGGACGAAAATCGTTTTGAACGCGAAGATGAGACCTTCTACCGCCGCGTCTATGAGAAATATCGAGAGATCGCCGAACGCGACGTTTTGCGTGTGGTCGCAATCGAAAGCGATGCGGCTATTGAAGAAATCCATCGGCGCATCGTAAGGGTGGTTGAGGAGCGTCTGGCGCTCTGATGAATTTCAATGGCCACTGTATCCCAAGTCGACAATCGCTGGCCCATTGAAGAGCGCGGTCGCTATCGCTTTCCACCGGGCCTGAAGCGCAACCTGCCGTTCTATTTATTCAGCCGCTTCTTCAAGCCCGGCAATCCGATCCGGCTCTTTGAATACCTTGCTGCCACCTTCGGGCGCGTATCGTGCTATCGCATCGGTCCCAGCGATGTGGTCGTGATGAACGACCCTGAGTTGATTCGCGATGTGCTGATTGTGCAGCCGCAGAACTTCATCAAGGAGCGCACACAGCGGCGCATGAAGATCCTGTTGGGCGAAGGGCTGATCACCAGCAACGGCGAGATCCATAAGCGGCAGCGGCGCATCGCCGCGCCTGCCTTTCATCGCCAGCGGATTCAGGCCTATGCTTCTTCGATGGTGGAGCGCTCTGCTGCTATGCGGAATGCCTGGCAAGCGGGAGTGGAGCTCGATGCTTCGGCGGAGATGATGCAGCTTACATTGCAGATCGTTGCGCGCACGCTTTTTAACTCCGACGTGACCAGGGATGTGCAGCGCATCAATGATGAGGTAAACGCCATCATGCGCCTCTACAACTTTCTCGTTGCACTGCCTCGCGCGGAAGACCTGCTGCATCTGCCGATTCCAGGTCTGATGCGGTTCAAGCGCGCTCGCAAACGTCTGGATACGGTGGTCTACCGGATGATTGAGGAACACCGCGCGACCGGTATCGACAGTGGCGATCTGCTTTCCATGCTGCTGGCATCGCGCGACGAGGAAGAGGATCACTCCGGTATGACGGATGAACAGCTGCGCGATGAGGTGCTCACCATTTTTCTTGCCGGATATGAGACTGTCGCCAATGCCCTCGCCTGGACATGGCTGCTGCTGGCGCAGAATCCGGATGCGGAGGCGAAGCTGCATGTCGAAATCGATACAGTGCTCGGTAGACGTTTGCCTGCGCTGGACGATATTCCCCAGCTTCGCTATGCGGAGATGGTGCTGGCGGAGTCGATGCGCCTCTACCCTCCGGCATGGGCGATGGGGCGGCAGGCAACGTGCGATGTGGAGATCGGTCCTTACAAGCTGCCTGCGGGCACCTATGTTTTTTTCAGCCAATACATCATTCAGCGCAATGCGGATTTCTTTCCCGAGCCGCTAAAGTTTGATCCGGAGCGTTTTACGACAGAGCGCAAGGCCGGGCGTCCGCGCTTCTCATACTTCCCTTTTGGCGGCGGGAGTCGCCAGTGCATCGGTGAATCCTTTGCATGGATGGAGGCGATTCTGAGCCTAGTGACGCTGGCGCAGCGCTGGCGGCTGAAGTTGATTCCCGACCAGAAGATTGATGTACAGCCGAAGATTACGCTTCGGCCTAAGTACGGGATTCGCATGGTGCCGGAGATGCGTTGATCCCATGTCTCAGAGGCGAGACATGGGCACCCAGGCATTGCCCACTTTAAGCGACGGCAGATCTGACTGTCGCAGTTGATCTACGCGTCCGGATGATTCCGCCACCAATCACCACCGCAAACGAATCGACGACGTACCACGTCAGCCTCCACAGAAATGCGTCGTCCCCAGTCCGACTCACCATTACCAGGACAGCAACGACGGCCATCGCGCCGAAGATAAAGCCCAGCATCATCGTAGCCACCATCTCCCTTCCTTTGGCCCCCAGCGCGACAACGCAACCCACGAACAGGAACACAAGGATGTGTCCGATATCAATTCCAGTCGACGCTAAGAACTTATAAGTGCTGAAATGATGTTCGAAAATCTGGTAGCGGTCAATTACCGCAAATATCGCGGGCTCGACGAATCGAGCAGCCAATCTTCGTAGAAGAAATCCTCCGGCTATGGCAGAGGTGGTTGACCATGGAGCAGTGCGGTAGGCGGTCCCTGCGAGATGCGCTATGGTCTTCGCCGTCTGTCGCCAATACCATCTTCGGGCGAATGGCGCTCCCCGTTTCGAGGCGATGTGGGTGTATTCCTCCTGCAGATCCCCTTCGATCGTTTCTGCTTCTTTATCCGAAGAGAATAGATTGACGAGCCTGACAGCAATGCGTGGCGGTTGAACGATTTGTGGTTGGGACGTCATGAGTAGCTCCGAGCAAGGTCGAGGCCTTCGGTCATGCTGTAGAGTGCACGTTGCGCGCGGTTCACAGCCGACACTCCTTTAGCTGTAACACGGAAGAAGCGTTTCGAACGTCCGCCCCGTTCCGGTGTGGGATCTCCGCAGTGGGACTTCACTAACCCTTTTGTCTCCAGCCGGTTCAGGGTGGCGTAGACTGCGCCGATTGACACTTCACGATGCGTGCGGAATTCGATCTCCTGCCGCACGGTGACTCCATAGGCCCGATCTTCCAGCCGCAGAAGAGCCAGCACAATGATGTGTTCGAACTCGCCGAGATAATCGCGACCGGACATTATCTATACAATATAGAATAAATCTCTGCCAGTCGGATACCCGAAATTGGTATACCGCCCACCGACTTGCTAGTGACCGCTCCGAGCCGATACCCTCATCTTGTGGGTTTCCAGGATTTTCTCGGCAACGAATCGACAGTGCATCATCTGCGCGAAAGCATCGCGCAGGGCAGGCTGCCGCATGCGCTGATCTTTGCCGGACCGCGCGGCTCGGGCAAATACACGCTGGCGCTGATGCTGGCGCAGGCGGTCAATTGCCTCAACCCGCAGGAATCAGACGGGTTGCCGGATTTTTGCGGCGTCTGCCGCAATTGCACGCGCATTGCCCAGGCCATGCCGCTTGAGACGCGCGTGGAGGAGGCCGTCACAGCGCGAGAAGACCTGCGCGAGGTCGACAAGAAGGAAACGCGTGTTCTGATTCAGACGCATCCCGACGTGCTGGTGATACCGCCCGATCCGCCCCAATTGCTCATCAAGCTGGGGCAGGTGCGCACCGTCATCCGCGAAATCTATCGTATGCCAGCCGAGGCAAAGCGCGCCATTTACATCTTCACCAGCGCTGCGTTTATGAAGGAAGCTGCCAATTCGCTGTTGAAGATTCTGGAGGAGCCACCTGCTCACGCGAGCATTTTTCTTCTGGCGGAAAACACGGGCGAGCTGTTGCCGACAATCCGCTCGCGCGCCGGCATTGTGCGGTTGGGCGCGTTGCCCTTCGATCAGCTGGAACAACTGATTGCTCAACGCCGCACGGATTTACGACCGGCACAACGTTCGCTTGTGGCACGGCTGGCGCAAGGCGCGGTCGGCGCGGCACTCGGTTTCGATCTCGAGCTCTATCTTGCGCAACGCCAGGATGCGCTCATCCTGCTGCGAAATGCAACGCGTGAAGCGGACCACTCAACGCTCTTCCGCATGACGGAGACCTATCGCGCAGGCGCTGAGGGGCAGGAGAAAACACAGGGACTGTTGCGCGCTCTGATCAGCCTTTTGGAGGATATTCTTCTCATCCAGAGTGGACAGCCGACGCTGATTCGTAACATCGATCTCTTGGCGGAGCTTACGGAAACAGCTTCCACCGTACCGTTTGAATGGATCGAGAACACGGCGCGCAGCATACAGCAGGTGCAATCCGGCATGCGCCGCAATCTTCTGCGGTCACTGGCTTTGGATGCTTTCGCGGCAGATATTACTGTCAGCTAACATTGGAACAACTCTCTGTGTATGTCTCCTATATGATTGCTTTTGATCAAGATGTGATGAAAAGCGGCGTCTACCGCGCAAAAGCTATTTCTAATTCGCCCTTTCTGGGCTAAGATACAACTAATACACACAAATGTATTTCGGCAGTCGGATCGGTGGGCATGCGCTTTTAGTGTGCTGTCATGCTGAGTAACCCTAAGAACGCCGAGCGGCATCCCATCTCTTCAGCATTGCTTTTTTAAATTTATGGCGAACCCGTCTCCAATCTCCATGCCTGACGCACGCCCAGCGCGTTCCGTCGATTCTGGTGCAGAAGCCAAGAGTGCTGCCTCTGAGAATCAGGTGGCTGAAGATATGTCTTCCTCTCAGACAGCCAGCGTCATCGCATCCGGTCCACGGAAGCTGGTCCGCCCTACGCTGCCTGCGCGCGCTTTAGGCAGTAAATATTTCTCGCGCCGAAAGGACTCGTCTATTCTTGCGCATCATGAGATGAAGTCTGCGTATAACGGACCCGAAAGCTCTCATGCCGAGGAATTCTATTTTCAGAAGCAGATGCAGACGCAGACGTTAATGGTCTTCATTCTGGAGGATGGCGAGCGCATTGAGGGATATATCGAGTGGTATGATCGCGACGCGATCAAGGTGAAAAACCACACCCGTACGCTCATCTATAAATCCAGCATCAAGTATTTGTACAAGGCCAGCGAGAATCATCAGCACGGATGAAAATCCGTGCTCTGATCCTTATTCCGTTTTCGCCGCTTTCAGCAAACGGTCTCGCATGGCGATGCCAATTCCCTCGGCTACGGGCAGCGGACATACAATAACGTTCGCGCCAGCGCTATCCAGATAGCGCAACCCTGCGAAAAGCCGCTGCGCCAGCTCTTCGACGTTGTTCCACTTGCCCCAGCGATAGACGATGGCCTGGTTCGTGTCCACTTCACGCTCAAACAAATCCGCAAGCATCAGTCCCAGCATCGTGCCATTCGATCGCGCCTGGTGCACGGCATCGCGAAATGCGGCAATTTGCGTCTCGCCGCCGCCGTCGATCAGGATGAGCTTTGCCCTTGGCGCATAGTGCCGCAATCCCACACCAGGAGAAGGCAGCGATTCCGGAGATTTTGCCCGCGTACCGACGGATTCACGAAACATCACGGCGTCAACCCCCGCAGCTCGAATCTGTTCAAGCGAGATGACTCCCGGACGGTAGATAATGCATGGCTCTTCGCAAGCATCGACGACTGTCGATTCAAGGCCATGGGTGGTCTCTCCCGAGTCGAGGATCGCGTCGATACGCCCGTCGAGATCCTCGGCAACATGCTGCGCGGTGGTAGGGCTGGTACGGCCAAAGCGATTCGCACTCGGAGCCGCAACAGGAACACCTGCTTCGCGAATCAGCGCGTGTGCCACTGGGTGCTGCGGCATGCGCACGCCAATGCGTTGACGTCCTGCCGTAACGACATCAGGCACTGCATCGCTCTTCGGCAGCAGCAGCGTCAGAGGACCGGGCCAGAATGCGTCCATCAGCTTCGTCGCGTTAGCCGGAAGGCTTGCCGTCACGCGACGAAGCATCTCCGTGTCCGAAATATGGACAATCAGCGGGTCCCAGGATGGGCGCTCTTTCGCGGCGAAAATTTTTGCAATAGCGGCGGCATCGAGCGCGTTTGCGCCGAGCCCGTATACGGTCTCCGTAGGAAGCGCGACTGTGCCGCCGTTACGCAAAATCGCAGCCGCCCGCTTCAGGGAGGCACGCGAATCTTCAGCGGCAAGGTCGTTCGCGTCAACGAAGAGCCGTAGTGTGTGCATTCTGTTATTTTCGCAAATCACAGCCTGTTGCGAATGGCACATCGCTTATACTGCATTGCATGAGCGTTGTTGAGACCGAGGTAAAGTTCCGCGTTACGGACGGCCCGGTTCTCGAGCGAAAACTCGCCGCGCTTGGTTTTCGCCAGATCACTCCACGTACATTTGAGAAGAACGTTCTTTTCGATACGCCGGATCGTGCGCTACGCGCGGAGCAATCGATTCTGCGCATTCGCAAATACGGAGAGCGCTGGGTCGTGACACACAAATCTATTCCCCAGGACAACGATCCGGCCGGCCGCCATAAGCGGCGCATCGAAACCGAAACCGAAGTCGAGGATGGCGAGGCGATGTCCGTCATCTTTGGCCAGCTCGGCTACAAGGCTGCTTTCACTTATGAGAAGTGGCGTACCGAATACGCCGATGCGACGGGCCATTGCGTCGTCGATGAAACGCCGATCGGACTTTTTGCAGAGCTTGAGGGTCCGGCTGAGTGGATCGACGCCACCAGCCAGCGGCTTGGGCTGGATCCTGCTGAATTGTTCACGTTGAGCTATGGCCGTCTCTTCGACGAGTGGCGCGCCAGCACCGGCAGCACGGCAAACGACCTGACCTTCGCTGCCATTCCGCGACAGGACTGAACGAGCCAGATACCTCTCGTTCATTTCCACTCAAGCCTTCACAATTTTTGCCGATAACCCTCTCAAACGGCGGATCACCGCTACCCTGAGAGGTCTTGAATGAATCTTCTGCAATTCCGTAAATCTGCCTTCGCCGCTGGTTTTCAGCACACTGGGTTGCTGTTCTTCGTTGCATGCCTGTTTTTTGCTCTACCGGGCCGCGCCGATGAACGCCGTGTAGAGAAGCGCGTTCCTCCTGTGTATCCAGAGATCGCCAAGCGAATGCGCATTGCAGGCGTTGTGCATGTTGAAGCGACGGTAGCTCCAGACGGCAGCGTGACCATGGTGAAGGCCACGGCCGGCAACAAAATGCTTAGCCCGGCCGCGGAAGATGCGGTGAGGCGCTGGAAGTTCGTGCCCGGCGACAATCAGTCGACGGTCGGCGTCGACATCAACTTTGAAATGAATTAAATCCAGCCGCAGCCGCTACCCCAAGGAAACGATCATGTCATTCACGCAGTCACGCCTGACCAACAAACTTCGTCTCAGCACCGGCATACTGGTGCTGAGCATTCTGCTTGGTTCCTTCGCCGCTTACCTTAAAATGCGTCAGGCCAGCCAGCTTTCCGAGAGCGTCGCCAGCGAGCAGATTCCGGCGCTTACAGCGGTTCGCGACCTGCGTATTGCCCTGCTTGATTCGTCCAACGCGCTGAAATCATACATGCTCTTTGGCGTTGATGCGGGCATGGCTGTCCGTTACCGCGACGCATTGGAGAAGAGCAAAGGCGAGGCAGATCAGGCCGCCGCGCAGATTCAAGCCCGGCGGCAGGTCATCAACGCCATGGCGGGAGCTGCGCAGGTTGATTCCATGCTGAATGAGTACCATGCTTTTGAGCAGGGTCAGGCACGCGTTGCAGCCCTGGCCATTGGTCAGGGCAGCGACGCCACCAGCAAGGCTTACGACCTTCTACAGGGCGAAGTTGCCGACCACGAAGCCGCATGCAAAAAGGCTGCGTCTGCAGTTGTGAACTCCACCATGAACGCTACGAATCATGACCTGAGCGAAACGGTGCGCGTTATTCGTCTGGAGGCCATTTATCTCTGGCTCGCGATTGCCTTCGGCGGCGTCATTGGCTCGCTTCTTGCTGAATTGACCATACGCCGCGTGGTGCGTTCAGTCGTCCTCGTCGCCGGTCGCGCACAACAGATCGCCGAAGGCGATCTCACCGGCGAGGCCCTGCATATGGATTCGAATGACGAGGTAGGCAGCCTGGCCGGCTCCATCAACCGGATGCAGGACAACCTGCGCGAGATGATTGGCACGATGATGGAAATTTCGAACATCGTCAACGGAGACGCCGAAAAGCTGGCACACTCCTCCGCCGAGTCTTTTCGCCGCTTGAAGGAGCAGAGCCTGCAGACACAGCAGGCTGCCACCGCCATGCAGGAGATGTCGATCAGCATCTCCGAGGTCTCACGCCACGCGCAGAATGCCGCTGAAAATGCAAAAGAAGCATCGAAGACCGCGCGCACGGGAGGCTCAACTGTGGAGCATATGCTGGTCAGCATGCAGTCGATTGCAGACTCGGTACGAAATACGGCCTCGACTGTGCAGCGGCTTGGCAAGGAATCCGAGCAGATCATTCGCATCGTCAACGTCATTGAAGAAATCGCGCAGAAGACCAACCTGCTCGCACTCAATGCGGCGATTGAAGCCGCTCGTGCGGGTGAGCAGGGCCGAGGCTTTGCAGTCGTTGCGGGTGAGGTCCGCCGCCTTGCCGAGAGCACGCGCAATGCTACCAGCGAGATCGCGCAGATGATCCAGGGCATTCAGGTGCACACGCGCTCCGCAGTCGATGCCATGGAAACAGGCACTGCAACCGTCAATGAAGGGGTAGAGACTACGACGCGTGCCGGAGAAGCGCTCCAGCGTATCATCCACATGGCCGACCAGGTGGACAACATGATTGCGCAAATTGCCGCCGCATCGATGCAACAATCCGAGGCTGCGCGCCAGTCGAGCGCCAACGTCGACATCATCAACCGCCTCGGTGAAGAAAATGCCGCTTCGATCCCCGAGAGCAATGCGATTGTGAACTCTGTACAGACAGGCGCGAAGCGCCTGCAAGAACACATCGCCAACTTCAAACTGGAAGAGGGACAGGTCGCAACTCGAAAGAACTACGCGACGCATGGGCTCTCCATCCATCATGCACCCGCTTACGGCGATTAATCTTCACTTTCGCGCGCAAGAAGAAAGGCAGAGCTGGTTGGCTCTGCCCTTTCTTTTTTCCACCATGTTTCAGGGAGTCCCACCTCCCTGATTCGCAGCGGGAAGACAAGAGGGACCATTGCCTAGTCAATCGGCTTTTGATTCCACCACTCATCCAGCGTCTCGCTTCGAGCATTTGTACGTGTCATGCGAATGTCATAACCGTGTCATCTCTTTGTTGCCTCTTTTCACCGAAAATCCAGACATAGCTTCCATTCCACAGATAGGATCCTTCTGTAATCCCGTTCGGAGGCAGCCCAAATGCGTAGATCACTTCGACCTTTTCTGTTATTGAGTCTTTTTGCATGCGCCCTTATGACTGCAAGCGCCGCACCCGATGACGCACCATCGCAAGTCACGCAATTGCTGCACGCTAAAGACCAGGCGCTGCTCGATGCCATCGCTCCGGGCCAGGTACAGGTGTGGAATGAAGTACTCGCCGACAATGCCGTCTACGTTGACGAGAACGGCGTCATCATGGATCGCGCCGCGTTCCTGAAACAGCTCACTCCACTGTCGACTGGAGCATCGGGCACGCTCGTCATCGCTGCCTATCAGGCTGCTCTTCACGGCGACGTCGCAACTGTGATTCACACCGACGATGAAACCGAGAATTATCACGGGCAGGTACTGAAGGCCCGTTACCTTACGACTGAAACCTGGAAGAAGTCAGGCGATGACTGGAAACTGCTGCTAATCCATACCTATGCCATGTTGCAGGATCCACCCGCGCAGAAACTCAGCCCGAAGGAGCTGGATGACTATGCAGGCCGATATACGGCGGGCGATCTTGTCTACGTGTTGCACCGCGATGGCGACCGCCTCATCGGCCAACGAGAAGGCGGATCACCCGTTGAATGGAATGCTGAGTTGCGCGACGTCTTCTTCAATGCGGGACAGCCGCGCATACGCAGGATCTTTCAGCGCGATGCGAAGGGAAATGTCATTGGCTTCGTCGATCGCCGCGAAAGCTGGGACGTGGTCTGGAAGAAGCAGAATCGAGATTAAAACTCTCTTCAGTCCAGAGCAGAAACACCGGGCCGGTGATCCTCGCTATAGTTAATGTGCTCCGATCGGCTGGTAGTTGGAATTTGTCGTCGTGACCTGCAGCTTTTTGGCTGTCGCATTCAGGACACTTTGTTGTACGTAGTTGGTGCCATCCGGCAGGCTGGCAAACTGAACTGCCAAAGTGACTGTGTCCTTCGGGTCATCCATGTAGGTGTTCACGTTCAGCGAACTGATCTTTTTGGCCGCGGTGTCGAAAGAGATTGTCATTTGGTCGCCGGGCTGCGCGTAGTCTTTGAATACAAGCCCCGCTACTCCCGAACCTGCTGTTGCATTCAACGAGACTTTGCCGGATTGATAGGCTTGCTGCATGCGTTGCGGGTCGGGCGGCACATACATGGCAAGCAGGGTCTTCACCTGTCCCATGTAATCCTTCATCTCTTCCTTTTTTTTGGCGATGACTCTCTGCTTCAATCTACCGCCGCTGGGTGGTGGAGGCGGCGATCCCATCGGAGTTTTCTGCACCTTTCCGTCAGGACCGTATTGGCACATGGAGAGAGTGGGAGGTTTCGCATCACCGTTCAGCGTCAGCTGAGTGGTTTCCGTCCATTGATACTGATGCAGTTTTTGCTGGTTCTCGGCAGCCGATTGCTTCAACGCCGCCAGTTTCTGCTGCAGTTCTCCACCTGCTTGAGCAACGGCAGGGACGCTAACGACAAGCGCAGCTGCGGCGAAGATGAGTGCCCATCGATTGCGAGTACGAGACCTGCCGGCAGACTGTCTCGCGTAGAAACTTGCTTTGGCTCGATTCATCTGTAACTCTCCTATTCCTCATTTGCCACAGCCTGCAAAAGAGCTGCCCATACAAATGCGCACAGAAACACACTGGAGACCTACATACATAACAACCGAAACAGAGAACACAGCAGCTCAAATGCTGACATCGGTGATCTTCTCATAGAAACGCTGTTCTGAGAGGAACTTCACGATACGTCGAACTTGATGATGACCCGCCTGGCATGCGTCAGTTTATAGATTAGTTACTCTGTGCGGATGCAGAAATTGCCACTTCGCGCCAATCCACTCGCTGCCTGCATCTCAAATACTCGCGTAATTTGTCTCGTTTGTTTTTTACAATTGCATTGAAGACGAAACCAGACGATGCCTACCGATTTCCGCACCGCACTCATGGACTTCATCCGTCGCGAAGCCAAGCCCGTAGAGAAATTCGGCCACCAGCCGCGTTTGTATGCCCTAACCCGGCAGATTGCCTGGGACCTCAAATATGACGATGATGTGGTTTTCGCGGCTGCGTGGCTGCATGATCTGGGCGTATTCGTCGGGCATCGCCCTGAAGATCCAGCGGAACTGGCGAAGTGGGATCACGTGCGCTACACCTGCGAACGCGCTCCGCAGATTCTCGCCGACGCCGGTTTCCCTGCCGAAAAAGTACAGGCAGTAATCACCGTTGTCCGCGAACATCAGCCGCATGATCAGCCAACAAGCATCGAATCGACGGTTCTCCGCGATGCAGACATTCTGGAACAGTTAGGCGGCATTGGTATCCTGCGCACAGTCTGCAAGGTTGGCCGCGATACGCGCTATTCAACGTTCACCGATGCCATTGAGACACTGCGCAAGAATCTGCAGGATTTACCGGGAAAGATTCACCTGGAAAATGCAAAGCGCCTGACCGAGCCCAGAATCGCCGCGCTCAAGAGTTTTCTCGAAGCAATCGATTCAGAGTCGGCAGGCGCTTTGTTTTAAATCTGGTTAAGCCTCGGTCGCACCGTGGCATTTCTTGTATTTCTTGCCCGATCCGCAAGGGCAAGGATCGTTGCGGCCGACCTTGTCACCCGTCCTGCGCTGTGCCGGAGCTTCCGCAGTTCCGCTGCCGGCCATGCGTGCGTGCTCCAGTTCGCGCCGCTTCTTGCGCTCGAACTCCTTCTCGATCTCGTCGATCGTCGTTGAAGGTTGGCGGGTCGGTATGGGAACCACAGGCCGTTCCGCGACTGCTACCGCGGATTGTGCATGATGCATGCTCGTCTCAGCTGAAACTACCGCAGGCGCAGCCGGAATCGCCGGACGCGGACGCGATGGAATCACCAGTGGCTGTCCATCGGGACCCATAATCTGCATCAGGAAGAGATAGCGCACGGTGTCTTCCTGGAAGCGGCCCATCATCCCCTCAAACATGTCGAAGGACTCTTTTTTATAGGCCACCAATGGATCCTGCTGACCGTAGCCGCGCAGGCCGATACCTTCCTTCAGGTGATCCATGTTCAGCAGATGGTCTTTCCACAGCCCATCGAGCACACTGAGCATGATCATGCGCTCGTGGAAACGCATGGCCTTATCGCCGATGACCTGCTCTTTGGCCTCGTAACGCTCCTTCAACCGCTCAAAGAGCGTTTCGCCCAGCTCGTGACGGGTCATTTCGCTCAGGTTGATGCCTTCGGCATCTGCATCCAGACCGAAGTGCGAGATGAGCTTGCTCTTGAGCGTATTCAAATCCCACTGATCGGGATGCTGTTTTTCCGGCGCCGATTCTTCGAGCAGCTCGCTCAGAATATTGGCGACGTAGTCCTCGACGATCAGCTCTTTCTGGTCGAGGCCTTCGAGCAGCTGGTGGCGCAGTCCGTAGACGGCCTCGCGCTGCTTGTTCATCACGTCGTCGTATTCGAGCAGGTGTTTGCGGGCTTCAAAGTTCTGCGATTCAACGGCCTTCTGTGCAGCCTCAATGCGCTTGGAAATCATGCGCGATTCAATCGGCACACCCTCTTCCATGCCGAGGCGCTGCAGCAGAGTTCCCACCCATTCCTTGGCGAAGATGCGCATCAGGTCATCTTCGAGCGAGAGGTAGAAACGCGATGCGCCCGGATCACCCTGACGTCCTGCGCGTCCGCGAAGCTGGTTGTCGATACGCCGCGATTCGTGCCGCTCCGTACCGATGATGTGAAGGCCCCCGGCCGCGATTACCGCGTTGTGCTCCTGCGCAGCATTCGCCTCGTAAGTGGTATAGGCTCGGTCCCAGGTTTCCTGCGTTGTTTCGAATTCCTGACCCTGGTAATAGAAGCGGAACATGCCTGCCGCGGCCATTGGGTTGAGTGCGCCCTCGGCCACGCTGATGGCGCGCGCCGCGCCCTTCTTGACTAAATCCTGTTTAGCAACGAACTCT
>Ga0206946_1092_pt1 | contig 27761 bp, 24 predicted proteins | sample Alteio_BWOrgHeat_2_FD_152965 | JGI IMG/M metagenome (GOLD analysis project Ga0206946, IMG submission 152965) | Enriched cells from forest soil in Barre Woods Harvard Forest LTER site, Petersham, Massachusetts, United States -... | ecosystem: Environmental > Terrestrial > Soil > Temperate forest > O... | reverse complement strand
TTCTTTAGCAAAATAATACCGCAGCATCGACAGATTTAAGGTCTTCCCAAACCGACGCGGGCGCGTGATGAGAATAATGTCGGCAGAATCCTCAAGTATTTCTTGAATAAAAAGACTCTTATCCACAAAGTAATGTTTCTTTCGGATTAAAAGGCCAAAGTCACTTTGGCCAATCGGCATTTTTAACTTCATCATCGCATTTTCTCGAAAAATTTTTACTGCTTAGCATAAACAATTTTTTATGATAATTTCAAAAAAATAATACTGCCTAAAACCGAAATACATCAATACGCGCTGGCGGAACATTACGCCAAATATGTTTACTATAAAGATGCTTTAACTGAGGAGAGGGTGAGATCGGTCGACCGCAAAGACTATAAGTATATTGAATCAATAATCCGCCTTTACGTAGTAATTTATTGACTTCAGAACCGACTGTGTGAACCACATGATCAGGGAGACAACGTAAAGGCAATCCAGAAATAATTGCTTTAATCGGCGCGGTTTCTTTTTCTAACAAATGACTCAAATTCATGGCATCGCCATGAATTATGTGCAGTTTTGGAAAGCGTACCTGCAAATGACGCGCTAACTTATCAGAACATTCAACGACACGAATATCACGACTAGGAACTGTACTATTCAAAAGCGCATGAGTAATCGATCCTGTACCTGCTCCTAATTCAATCACGATGCCGGGCTGTGTATCTTTTGATAATTCTAATGCGATTTTCCGAGCCAACGTTTTAGAACTTGGAAATAAAGAACCAACAGAACGCGGATTAGCCATGGCCGCTCGAATAAATAATATAAATTCCGTCATTTATTTACCTTTCGTTGAGTTTAAGTGAAGACGTAGTAATTAGCGTTTGTATTATTTACCGCGATGAATCTTGAATACAGTTTTGAGTGTTCTCACTGCGCGCAGTACACAGGCCAGATGTTTACGATTACGTACTGAAGATAAAACGAGATGAATGATGGCATGTTCTTTGTCCCGATTTTCAAGTTTTAATGTATCAATTGACACATTTTCTTGCGTGATCTTATTAGTTAATTGTGCTAAAACACCACGCTTATTAATTGCTTCAATACGCAATTCTACCTTAAAATGTCCGTTTAGGGTTTCTTCCCATTCAAGAGGCAGTGCTTTCTCTGGATTACGTTTAAGACTGCGATTAACAAATTTACAACGCTTCATATGAACTGTTAATCCACGACCTAACGTAAAAACACCCATAATTTCATCATCTGGTATAGGCCGACAACATTCTGCAAATTTAATAAGCGCGCTTTCAGTACCGTTGATCAACAATGCATGTTTTGTATGAATTGACGCTATTACCTCTTTGTAACCAATATGCTCTAATACAGTGTCTGTACTTAAATGGCCAAATCCGACAGCCTCCAATAAATCCTCTTCACCTTTATAATCTAAAACTTGCAACAGATGATCGATTATTTTTGGATCTACGTAAGACCAACTACTCCCTAAATTGACGAGCGCATTATCTATTAAACGCTGTCCAAATAAAATAGCTTCGCTGTATTGTTGTGTTTTTAAAAATTGCCGAATATGACTGCGTGCCTTTCCAGTGACTACAAAATTCAACCAGCTTGAACGCGGGGCTGTGTTAACATCCGTAATGATTTCAACCTTTTGTCCGCTACTTAAATGCATACTCAAAGGCGCTAAATGCTGGTCAATGCGTGCAGCAACACAATGATTGCCTAAATCCGAGTGAATTGCATACGCCAGATCAATCGGTGTAGCATGATTAGGCAGCTCGATAATATCGCCCTTAGGCGTAAAAATGTAAACATCCGTAGGAAATAGATCTGCCTTGATCGTTTCAATAAACTCTAAAGAATCGGGTGTGATTTTCTGCAGATCCGATAGTTGCTGTAACCAAGCACAGGCTTTGATGTGAGCGCATTGTTGATCTGACTCTAAGTTTGATAAATGATGAGTAACGCCATAATCTGCGCGATGATCCATTGCCAAAGTGCGAATCTGGATATTAATAAAACAAGCAGAAGGACCACATAGCGTTGTGTGCAAAGCTTGATAGCCGTTTGTTTTCGGTACGGCAATGTAATCACGAAATTGTTCAGGCAACGGCTTAAATAAATGATGTATAACACCCAAGCTGCGATAACAATCATCTACGGTTTCAACGATAATATAGAAGACTGGTTTGTCCATGATCTCATTAAAAGTACGATGTTTTTCCTTCATATTTTTATAGATTTGATAGAGATGCTTAGACTTATGTCCAATCGCGTGAAGTGCAATACCGTGACCTATTAAACCCTTTTCTAAAGTTTTCTCTATTTGACGCAATGAGACCTCATGTTTGCGTTTAGATTTTTTGGCGGCCAATTGCAACACTGAATAACGATACGGATAGAGATTCGAAAAACAAAGGTCCTCAAGTTCAATGCTGATCGTATGCATACCCAGTCTTTGAGCAATTGGCGCATAGATTTCTAGTGTTTCTTTTGCAATACGCAGACGCTTTTCTTTTGGCATAGCACTAAGCGTCGACATATTATGCAAACGATCAGCCAATTTTATAATAATGACGCGAATATCTTTAGCCATCGCTAAAAGCATTTTTCTAAAATTTTCCGCCTTAGCTTCTGCTTTACTGATCGATTGAACATGAGTTAACTTACTGACTGCATCGACTAAATCGGCAATTTCAGATCCAAATAACTCGCTAATACCTTGTTTTTCAATAGGCGTATCTTCTAACACATCATGCAAAATCGCCGCGATGATCGTTTGTGTATCCATATGCACCTGCGCCAAAATTTTGGCGACAGACAATGGATGTGTGATATAAGGATCACCGCTACGGCGCCGCTGACCTGCGTGAGCTTGCACAGCAAATTGATACGCGTAGATAACTTGATCAATCTGCTTTTCAGTAAGATAGGCCTGCAACTCGCGCTTAAGCCCATTAAATAAACTCATTCAACGCCCGATATACCACTGTCATCATCTGGTTGATGCATCCACGATAGCATCGTGTAATCTACAGGCAATCTACCAGAGCCAATTTCCCGTAGCGCAATTACAGTGGGCTTATCACCGTCCTCGCTCACAAGCGCCGTTCCGCCTTTTGCTAATTGACGAGCTCGTCTCGCGGCTTGGAGAACCAAATCAAATTGGTTATCCTTAAACATTAAACAATCTTCAATTGTTACACGTGCCATTACTTCTCCTATTATTTACTAAAAACTTCTGTGACATCTAGCATGCGATTAGAAAATCCCCATTCGTTATCGTACCAAGCCAATACTTTTACAAAATCCCCAATCACTTTTGTTTGAGTCGCATCAAATGTAGAGGATGCGCTATCGTGATTATAATCAGCTGATACTAAAGGCGCTTCGCTGTAATTTAATATACCAGGCTGAGCTATCGCTGCCATTTTTATAATTTGATTCACTTCTTCGACACTCGTTTTGCGTTTTGCCTGAAAACTTAAATCAACTAAGGAAACATTAATCGTTGGAACGCGTATCGCCAAACCATCCAGCTTGCCTTCCAACTCAGGAATAACTAGTCCAATTGCCGCTGCCGCACCCGTTTTCGTTGGGATAATAGAATGTGTAGCTGAACGCGCTCGATGTAAATCTTTATGATACGTATCTACCAATACTTGATCATTGGTATAAGAATGAATCGTTGTCATCAAGCCTGATAATAAACCCAGTTTTTCATGAAGCGGTTTTACTAAAGGTGCCAAACAATTCGTAGTACAGGATGCGCAAGAAATAATTTGATCGCTTGCTTTCAATGTGTGATGATTCACGCCGTAGACAATCGTTGCATCAACCGTTTTACCTGCAGGCGCTGAAATGATTACTTTTTTCGCCCCTGCTGTTAAATGTTTGGCTGCAAGTTCTCGTTTATTAAACAAACCTGTACATTCAAGTACAATGTCTACGCCTAATTTCCCCCAAGGTAGTTTTTCAGGATCGCGTTCGGCAAGAACCAAAATTCTATGACCCTCGATAACCATAAAGTCGCCATCGACTTCTACAGATCCGGAAAAGCGACCATGTGTCGTATCGTAACGTGTTAAATGTGCATTGATATTAATATCGCCTATATCGTTCACCGCTACGATCTCAATATCATAGGGTTTTTTATTTTTAAATTTTCTACTTTCAAGTAAAGCTTCAAATAAAGCACGTACCGTGAGACGGCCAATACGACCATACCCATTAATGGCAACTTTGGTAGTCATGTTTCTTTCTCCGATTAATAATAATTAATTCATTCACAGTATTCATTAAAATATCTGTCGTCACTGCACAAGCCTTAAATACCTGATCGCCAGGTGCAGAGAACCCATAATGATCGATCCCAATGACTCTGCCCCAAGGACCCGCATACGTATGCCAAAGATGCGTTGTTCCTGCCTCAATACAAATGCGTGTCATTATTTCACTCGGTAAAACAGATTCTTGATAGTGAGTGTCTTGCTGCGCGAAACGATCAATACAAGGGAATGAGACAACACGAATACTTTTCCCCTGCTCGGTTAATAAAGTGGCCGCACGCACCGCCAGTTGAACCTCAGAACCCGTCGCAATAATAATTGCATCTAAAGGCCCAAAACCATCTATTAAAATATATCCACCCCGTGAAACCAACTTTAATGTTTGCTCAGTATGTCTCTGCGTTGGTAGATTTTGTCGACTCAATAATAAACAGGTTGGACCTTCAATACGCTCCAGCGCAGCTTGCCAAGCTAAAGCTGTTTCAACAATATCACAGGGACGCCAAATAGATAAGTTAGGAATAAGTCGCAACGCATTAATATGTTCTATCGGCTGATGCGTTGGTCCATCTTCACCTAAACCGATCGAATCATGACTGTAGATAAAAATAACACGTAAACGCATCAAAGCGGCCAAACGTACAGCATTGCGTGCATAATCACTAAATACTAAAAAAGTTCCTCCGTAGGGAATCAGTCCTCCATGTAAAGCAATGCCATTCATAAGGGCGCTCATGCCAAATTCGCGCACACCATAATGCAAATAATTTCCTACAAGATTGTATTTATCAAAACGTTGGCAACCCGACCACAACGTTGCATTCGATTCTGTTAAATCAGCGGATCCGCCGAATAATTCAGGTAAAATAGGACCTATCTGATTTAAAACTTTCTGTGATGCCTTACGTGTAGCCATTGCCTGATCTTGATTTATAGTTTCTTTCAATACGCATTGAAATAAATGACTCAAGTTTTCAGGTAATTGGCCTTGCATACGCCGCGTGAATTCTTGCGCCAACTCAGGATAATCTTTCTCATACAAAATCCATTGTTCATTCCAACTCTGCTCCCATTGCGCTCCGCGATCGCACGCATCCCAAGCCTGATAAATAGCATCAGGAATTACAAATGCCTCATCAGTCCAACCGAGTTGTTGACGTGCTTGCAAAACTTCTTGTTCACCCAATGGTGCACCATGAACACGCGCATCTCCTGCTAAATTCGGCGATCCAAATCCAATAATGGTCTTGCAACATAATAAACTTGGCCGCAGAGAAACCTTCTGTGCTTCTTTGATAGCAAATTCAATTTGCGCAGGATCATGACCATCAACGAGCATAACGTGCCAACCGTAGGAGGCGAAACGCTCTGGCGTATTATCAGTAAACCAAGGCGTTACCGATCCATCGATAGAAATCCCGTTATTATCCCAAAATGCGATCAATTTACCTAAACCTAAACAACCGGCGAGTGAAGCAGCCTCATGTGAAATTCCCTCCATTAAACAGCCGTCTCCTAAGAAAACATAGGTAAAATGATCCACGATTATACAGGTTGATCGATTAAAGTAAGCCGCCAAATGTTTTTCTGCAATCGCCATACCCACAGCGTTTGCAAATCCCTGCCCGAGAGGACCTGTAGTTGTTTCAACACCGGGGGTTATACCGTATTCAGGATGGCCTGGGGTTTTAGAATATAACTGTCGAAACTGTTTAATATCTTCGATCGACAGATCATACCCCGATAGATGCAATAAAGCATATTGCAACATAGAACCGTGACCGTTTGATAGAACAAAGCGATCACGATTAGACCAATTCGGATTATTTGGATTATGTTTTAGAAAATAAAGCCATAAAACTGTAGCAATATCGGCCATACCCATCGGCATACCGGGATGACCCGAACCAGATTTTTGTATGGCGTCCATACTCAGAACACGTAGAGCATTCGCTAAAGCAGGAGAATGATTCATGGGAATAAGATGATCATGATAAAGTAACACATGATCAGACCGTACCATAGATCCCTTATTATTCTCAACGCAGCCATTAAAATTTTCGTTTTGGTTCCGATTTTGGTTTCGGATCTAAATCTGGGCAACATTGTACAGGCTTAATAGAAATAAGTTCAGGATGACCCTCATTAAGCATCCAAACACCTCCTGAGCAAAACCATCCCTTGTTTTCATAAAGACATCTTTGCAAAGAAATCGGGCTACTGATTGGATCAATATCCAGAACTTTTTTTATCCCTTCACTACCGAAGCATAAATACGCAGCCGCCATAATGGCATACTCTGCAAACTCCGTACAAATAAATCCCTTTTTAAATGTACGCAAGCTTTTTTCTTTTTCAAACGTTTGAACAAACTCACCTACGTGTTCTTTTAAGTTAGCGGGCGCAGGATCACAGCGGTCTATAAGGGATTTAACGCAATTGACTATAGAATATTCAATTTGATTTTTTTTGCTTTTGGCAGCATTTTGAGAGAAAAAATTTATTATATTCAATAATATATTTAAAAACTGATCTTGTTCTGCAATCAATTGTCTTTGTTTCTCGTCTGAAAGCGTTGGATCAAGGGGCGCCAAAACAAAAGTCTCAATACCTCGCGTGCCATCTAAATAATTTGTGTGAATGCCATTTGCAACAACCTCAACGATCTTATAAGGCTTGTTGTCAGGGCCAATCATTTGATGCTTTTCAGCGTGACTATCAGTACTGTTGACCTGCTCATTGGGATCAGTCACGATTGCAACATGAACGGCATTGGCTGTTACACCGGTTCCTTGCGGTACAAAACACCATTGGCTCATTTTAGTAATTGCAGGCGCAAGATTCCCTGTATAACAATCTTCCATGATCGATTTAGGGTCTACGAATATAATGAGAGTGCCCGGTTTTAAGTTAAATTCTTTTACAATTGAATTTTCATTTTTATTTGATGTGGGCTGAGAGGTAATTGGTTTAATTAATTTTTGAAAATATCCAGGTTCTGTCATAAATCACACTCCTGTATGATAAATAGATTTTCCTATTACTTGTCTTGATAAATCGAAATGAATTAGACTGATTTTTTTAACATTTTATAAACAGCATGCAGATCATCTTAGCCAATCCACGCGGTTTTTGCGCAGGGGTAGAGCGTGCCATTGAAATCGTAAAGCGCGCTTTACATGCCTTCGGTCCACCGATCTATGTACGCCATGAAGTAGTACACAATCGTATTATTGTTAAAGAATTAGAAGATGAAGGAGTTGTTTTCATCGAAGACATTACTCAAGTACCCGAACAATCAACGATTATTTTCAGTGCGCATGGGGTATCTCCGGCGGTCGTTATGCAAGCTAAGCAACGCAATCTCCGGATCATAGATGCAACCTGTCCTTTAGTTACTAAAGTACACAATGAAGTAGCGCGCAGCAGTTTGCATGGCCAAGAATGTATTTTAATCGGGCATCAAAATCATCCTGAAGTAGAAGGCACTTTAGGGCATTACACAAATAAACAAGCTGGAATCTATCGTGTAGAAACAGCAAAAGATGTTTTTAATTTAACAGTGCGCGATCCTGAGCTTTTAAGTTACGTAACACAAACCACTTTATCTTTAGATGATACTGCTGATATTATCGCCGCCTTACAGAAACGTTTTCCTAAAATTAGAGGACCCAAGCTTAATCATCTCGCCACATCCGAAACACAAGGTGATATTTGTTATGCCACGCAGAATCGTCAAGATGCTATCAAACGATTGGCACAACAAACAGAGATAGTTTTCGTAATTGGATCAGCCAATAGTTCGAATTCCAATCGCTTAAAAGAAGCAGCAGAACGCTACGGAAATCCTGCTTACTTGATCGATTCGGCCGAACAAATACAGCGATCCTGGCTAGATAAAAAAACTAAAATTGGCATCACAGCCGGCGCATCTGCTCCAGAATGGTTGGTACAAGATCTTATCGCTTATTTAAAAAATTTGCCTGGATTTGAAAACTGTACCGTATCCGAACTAGAAGGTTTGCTTGAATCGGTTAAATTCGCTTTGCCAAAATCATTGCGTACGAGTAACCCTGAAGCGATTCATTCGTAACAAATACTGCAGAATTACTTATTGTGATCGATTTTTTGCTCTAACCGTTTAAATAAGGAATCATTATCTGTATTAAAAGTACTGGCTTTTTTTCTACAAACTCTACAAATGCCGATGACGCACTTGAATGTTCGGGTATTGAGTCTTTAAGTATTTAGCGAGCTGTTCGGTTAAATATACGGAGCGATGTTGACCTCCTGTACAACCGACCGCAATCGTTAAATACATGCGTTCACTGTTTTGAAAAAGTTTCAGTGAACTTTCTAGAAAACATACGATGGCATCTAAAAAGGCTTGCGTATTTGGTTGCTGCTGCAGAAAATGCGCTACATCAGTATCTAATCCCGTTAAACTGCGCAACTTGGGATGCCAATACGGATTAGATAAACAACGGGCATCAAAAATAAAATCAGCATCAGGCGGCATGCCAAATTTATAACCAAATGATTCAAAAAATAAACAAAGCTCATGCGGACTTTTGTAGGCAACTCTTTGACGTATCAGCTCGCGCAATTGCTGCACAGTGAGATGACTTGTGTCTATTTTTAAATCTGAAAAACTTAAAATACTACTTAAAAGTTGCGTTTCGTTCTGAAGCGCCTCTTCTAAAGAAACCTGACGCGATGCCAAGGGATGTTTACGACGTGTTTCGTTGAAACGATTGACTAAAATGCGATCGTGCGCATCAAAATAAATAATCCGACACTGTGCACCATGATTTTTTATCGTATGCGTTAGATTAGCAAAATAATGTGCATCTAAATCAAAATTACGCGCATCAATGCTAACCGCTACATGGCTCGCTTGTAATTGAATACGCTCTACTAAATCAGGTAATAAACGAATGGGTAAATTATCAATACAGTAATACCCTAAATCTTCCAATAAATTTAAACAGATAGTCTTCCCTGCACCTGAACGACCACTAATGATTAATAGATTCATGAAAAAAATTTTATTACCTGTTCATTAAACGATTAACGTTTTTTATCTTCTAGCTTTTGTTTTAATTTTATGGTTTGCTGCTTGATCTTATCGTGCAACAAATCAATTGCAGTGTATAAAGTACGCGACATTGCTTTCGCATGTAAATCATGGCCTGCCATATAAATATCTGCTTCAGCAATTTGATCTAATTTTTCTACTTTTAAACGGATAGCAAGACGTGTTGTTTCATGCAACAGTGAACCTAAACGTTCAAATTTTTTAAGCACATAATCATGTAAAGCCTCGGTTACTTCTAATCCATCGCCCGTAATATAAATTTGCATAGCGCGTGTTCCTTATAGATCAAACTCATGGCCCAAATATACCTCACGCACCTTCTTATTGTTAAGTATTTCGTTCGCAGAACCTGAACAAATAATCTCGCCTTCGTTCACAATATAAGCACGTTTACAAATGGTTAAGGTTTCACGAACATTATGATCCGTAATGAGAATACCGATACCTCGTTTGCTTAATTGACTGATCATACGTTTGATATCGAGTATAGAAATTGGATCAATCCCTGAGAATGGTTCATCTAATAGTATAAATTTAGGTTCTAAAACCATAGCGCGCGCAATTTCTACACGACGTCTTTCTCCTCCTGAAAGACTGATTCCAAGCGCAGTGCGAATATGTGCGATACGAAATTCATGAAGTAAATAATCTAAACGTTCTTCTTGCTGAGCGCGTGTCAAATCTTTACGTAACTGCAAAATAGCAAGAATATTTTCAGCAACCGTGAGTTTGCGAAAAATGGAAGGCTCTTGAGGCAGATAGCTAATTCCATAGCGTGCACGAATATGCATCGGTGTGTAGGTAATATCACGATCATTTAACATGATCGTACCGCGATCACTGCTTACTAAACCAACGATCAAATAAAAACAAGTCGTTTTTCCTGCTCCGTTGGGTCCTAGCAATCCGACTACTTCGCCAAGTTCAACCTGTAAAGAAACATCTCGAATAATAGAACGTGAACGATAATATTTAGCAAGATGTGTTGCGATCAATTGACTCATGATCGTTTCTGAAAATCTTTAGGAGATTGTACGATAATATGCGTACGTCCTTTATTTGAGGCAGGAACAATGACTAATTTCTTTTTGAAATCATAATTTACCTGTGGACCAAAAAATTGATCATGACCTTGAGTTAAATGTGCATTGCCGATGAGTTGCACCCAACCTTTTATTGGATATAAATAAATAACGTTGCCCGTTGCGATAAACTCAGGCTGTTGTGGTTCTAATAAAGTACGATAGCATGCTGGCTTACCTGAAATCATAAGCTTTACCAATTTTCCCTGATCATCTAAATAAGTCTTACCAAAATCAGCTTGAATCACCGTTGTACCCTGAATTAATTGAATATGCCCCCAATAGGTTCCTATCCCTGTTTTTTTATCAAATTGCGCGCTATCTGCGTTAACTTGTATAGGCAGTTGCGCGTCCGTGTTCAAAGCTCGCACACAATAAGGCGTCAAAATCAAAAACACAAATAAAAAAATAATACGATACTTCATGGATTGTTCATCTGTAATTGCGCACGCACTTGATGTTGTAGATGAATTATTTTTGTTTTGAAATCAGCATGCATCCCAATCGCGTGCACAATCTGATTCGGCTGAATAAAAGTAACCGGCTTTGGCGTCACGGCTGTTTTATCTGAAAGATTAATAACGACATAGGACGTCGCCACCTGTGTTGCTGCTACTCGAGGTTGCTGCGCTAATGTTTGTATAAGAAAAACGTTATTCCACAACGTGACAATGGGTCGATAATCTTCAATTTGACCATCGTTTGCAGAAAGTTGCCAAGTTGTATCTGCGCTAGCGAATAAACGTAGAATAGGTTTTTGTAAATACGTTGTATTTTGAACAGGATTATGTTGAGCAAAGGGAGTATGCAGTTCATCGTACAGCTGGCCACTGTCAGAAAAATGTTGAACAAAAACATCCATAGCATAGTAATCTGGACGATTGGATACAGATGCGCTCACAATGCTGCGTGTTAAACGATGACAGGCATACCATAAACCTAAAAAAATAAATAGGATAAGCAATCCCTGTAGCAACATAGTTCTAAACGACATGAACATACACTTCAATGATCTAGGCGCATTCCTTGGCTCAATAAATCGTGAATATGAATAACGCCTCTGAGCGTATTATCTGTATCAAGCACAGGCAACGCGGTTATTTTATATTCTTCCATCATTATAAGCGCTTCACTCGCCAAGCAATCAACTGTAATAGTCTTACACGAACGATGCATATGCTGTTCAATCACAGTCCGCCGCAGATCAATGTTTTGATCAACAGCGCGACGCAAATCTCCATCCGTAAAAATTCCAATTAATTTACGATCCTGATCGAGAATTAAAATTGAACCTAAACATTTCTTTGACATCTCTACGATAGCATGAATTAACATAGTATCTGGCGTACATGCTGGAATATGTGCCTCTGTGCGCATGATTTCAGAAACACGCAAGGATAAATGTAACCCGAGACTTCCCTTTGGATGCGTTTTAACAAAATCACTCGCAGTAAAATTTCGTGCTGTCGATAAAGCAATAGCCAATGCATCGCCCATGACCAAACTGGCGGTCGTGCTTGTGCTGGGCACTAAACCCAAAGGATCAGCTTCTTGTACTTTTGGAATAACAAGCGTCAGCGTAGCGTGTTTTGCTAAAGTAGATTGATCACTTTTTGTAAGTGCAATCACAGGTAATTGTAATGAAGACAGGCTGCTTAAAATATTAATAATTTCTTGTGTTTCTCCCGAATAAGAAATCACAAGGATAATGTCTGCTTTTGTCAACATTCCTAGATCACCGTGACTGGCTTCGGAAGCATGTACAAAAAAAGCTGGACTGCCTGTTGATGCGAAAGTAGCCGCAATTTTACGCGCAATATGACCTGATTTTCCTACACCGATCACAATGATATGACCCTGACATGCTAAAAGCATCTGACATGCCTGTGCGAACGTATTATCAATTCGTTGTGCCAAAGCGGTGATCGCGCGTCCTTCGCTCGCAATAACAAAGCGTGCAGTAGTACAAAATTGCGGATCAATCATCAAACTTCCTATTTAATTTGGATTTTCCAAACTCAAAGTGCCTGTATTATGATCGTAGGCAAACAATTCAGCATAACGACCCCAATCGATCACGGTACGCAGTACTCGTTCTGCTTCTTCTTCACTAAGAAAATCTTCCAATTCATTAAGAAACCGTTCTTTGGAAGCGCGTTGCCCAGGTCGTTCTTCTAAAACACGACGGATATGTCTTGGCAAGGGCACATAACGCACTAAATGGGTTGCAAAAATTCTTTTACGCTCCAAAATATCGGCATTTGCGAAGGCTTTACCGGCAGAAGTTAGCATGAGATAGGTATTATCAACATGAGCAAAGCGTAAAATATCAAGCACTTCAGCCAAACGCGATAGATCATCAATGTCAAGGTGTGAATATTCAGCCAATTCAGGCAATTCAATGCGACCCTGAGATTCAGCCTCATCCAGCGTTTCAATCAGCCCTGTAAGTTCCGAAAGATCAGCACTTGGAAGACGATAACCGATACTTGTAATGCGCAGTCGCATATTACGTGCTTCCTTATTCGTCATTAAATGGCTGGTAATCAATAAATAAACTTGATCGACCAAATTACGAAAAGCAATATCTTGTTCAGCACGTGGATACGGTAAAGGCACAGCGAATTCGGCACAAATTCTACCCGGATTACTATTAAAAATAATAATACGATCAGCCAATAATACGGCTTCTTCAATATTATGTGTTACGAATAAAATACCTTTAGTCTGCGTTTTTTTACCATGCCATAAATCCATAAGATCATTTTTTAGATTATCGGCTGTCAGTACATCTAAGGCTGAAAAAGGCTCGTCCATCAATAAAATATCTGGATTAACAACTAAAGCACGAGCAAAACCAACACGCTGACGCATACCACCGGACAATTCCTTCGGATAGGCTGACTCGAAACCATCGAGGCCTATTGTATCGATCGCCTGTAAGGCGCGTGCACGCCGCTCAACACGCTCCACGCCTACGGCTTCCAATCCTAGCTCTACATTTTCAAGCACGGTTAACCAAGGTAAAAGTGCAAAATTCTGAAATACCATTGCCATACCGTACACGGGCCCTGTGACTGTCCGTTCGCGATACATAACATTGCCTGTACTGGGTTGAGTTAAACCCGCAACAATGCGAAGTAAGGTTGACTTTCCTGATCCAGATTTTCCGAGCAACGCTACCACTTCACCTTCATAAAGCTTGAAATTAATATTATCTAAAACAAGCAATTCTTGTTGTTCCAGTCTTTTAAATGATTTAGAAATATTTTCAATATGAATGATCGGGTTCATGATTTATAACCTATAACGAGATTGCGCAAACCGATATAAAGGACTCCAGATCATGGAATTCATTAATAAAACAATCGCGCTCATGACTCCGATCCCAAGCGCTACTTTAGGAAAATCGCCTTTAGACGTATATTGGGCAATATAGGCACCAATGCCCGAAACTGTTAGTGTGGTTTTTCCCCAACTTACTACTTCAGAAATAATGCTAACGTTCCAGCAACCACCTACCGCCGTGATCGCACCGGTTAAATAATAAGGAAAAATACCTGGCAAAATAAAACGTCGCCACCATTGCCATCCATGAATACCAAAATTATCACATACTTGCTTGAGATCTTTAGGTAACACAGCCGTGCCAGCAATAACATTGAACAAAATATACCACTGTGTTCCTAGCAGCATCAGCGGTGTGATCCAAATCTGCGGATTAAGATGCCAACGTAGAATCGCAATAACGACAAGCGGAAATAATACATTACTAGGAAATGCAGCAAAAAATTGTGCAATAGGCTGAATCAACGCCGTAGCATGATGTCTCAAACCGATCCAAACGCCCAAAGGAACCCAAATCAAACTGGAAATCACGATCACGACTAAAACACGCAACGTTGTAATTAAACCGAGACGCGCTACATGTAGCACTTCCGACCAAACCGTATTTTTTATTAAAAACTGAATAGAGGTCCAAGCGATGATTGATAAAATAACTGTCAGCACAACATACCACGCTATAGCGCCGAGTCGTTTCCAATGCTGGGTTACTTTTATTTTACTTGCTCTGCCTATACTGCCTTGATTCACACAGAAATCACATAGACGACTCAACAATAAATTTAGATATTTTAGAATATGAGTATGTTGGATCAAGCGCGTTACCCAAGAACGTTTCATGGGACCGTGATCATCTGATTCCATACTAAATTTTGTAGACCAATTTGATAAAGGTCGAAACAACAGCTGATCGTATAATAGAATAACTAACAACATGGCTAAGATAGTGTAAAAAACCGCATGTATGTCCGCGTGAGCAATAGCCAAACCCAAATAAGATCCGATACCAGGCAAACTGATGGTCTGATTGTTCACGGAAATAGTTTCAGAGGCTACCAAAAACATCCAGCTGCCTGACATAGACATCATGGTATTCCACAACAAACCTGGAATTGAAAAAGGCACTTCAAGTTTCCAAAACCGTTGCCAAGCAGACATATGTAAAATTTCAGTTGCTTCTCTTAATTCAACTGGAATTGAACAGAGGCTTTGATAAAAACTCAAAGACATATTCCAAGCTTGCGCTGTAAAAATAGCAAATATCGCAGCGCATTCAGGACCTAAGCGACTATTGGGAAACAAAGCAATGAATCCTGTCACGGTGATCGATAAAAATCCCAATACAGGAACCGATTGCAAAATATCGATACACGGAATAATCAAACTCGCAGCACGTTTGCTCTTCGCAGCCCAGGTTCCAAAAATAAACGTAAAAAGTAAAGAAAAGATAATTGCTATAAATAAGCGCAGAACAGTAAATAATGCATACTTAGGAAGTTGATTAAGATTAAGCGAAAGCGCCAGTTCGGAACCGAGTGGATAAGGTGCTGTCATTTGCTTGCTGCCCCAAACAAATAAGCTAAAAACACCCACTAAAATGAGAATTGCTAAAACATCCCAGCGATTTGGTACAATTTTCGTCTCAGAGAAACGATGATAAATTTTCATCATAGCTCTAGCCCTGGGTTACTTAGAGCCTGTCCCTAAAGCGTCTCACAGAACAATGAAAACCCGCTTTAGGGATAGAATCTAAATATATTGATTGAAAGTTTTTACATGTCTAATACTGTATCAAAGTGATTAGGCAACAAACATTGCGCTGCCATCTCAAGTGGATGCACCGTATCAGGACATATTTAGCTTGTCAACCAGGAAACAATCACTCAATGTCCCTTAAAGGCTTTTTGCGCTATTGTATTGAAGTGATGGCGCAATCTGATCGGTTTTTTCATTGTCGTTATAAAGAGCATTTTTCGGCCATGAATTTAAAAAATTGGGCGAGCCACAAAAAGAAATCGATTTTTCATCATTAGAATTATTATTAATCCGATCTTCTTTTTTTTGAATCAAGATCAACTTAGTTTCTATTTTCTTATCTATTTTCTTAGCATCTGCCCTCAATTGATTTTCTTTTAAGCTCAAGAATTGATCGCGCTGTAGCTCAGATTCCTTCATTTTTACATGTACATTCAATGCACCCATAACACACTCTGCTTGTTTTGCTTCACTATTCCAGGAATATTCGAAGTAGCGTGACAAAGTCAAAATGAGGGCGAAGACACATAAACCAACAAAAAAGATCGGCCATCCTCCGCTGACAGAGCCCGTAACCACTATAAAAAACCCGATAGCAGGCACAGCAACAACACGCATAATCACGCTGGCTGTCGAGCTTGCACCGAATAAATTTTCTGAACGTTGTAAGATTTGTTTAGCACAGCGCCATACTTGAGAGAATCCAGTGCGCTTACCCTCCTCTTTACAACGACGCAAAGCACAATGCACTTCTTTTAAAGACGCAGATCCATACATGAGCTTATCGCGATAATCAGAAGTTTTTTCGATGTCGCATTCTAAACTTTCTAATTGTTGCTCTGCTTGTTTTAATTCAATCTTCCTTTGTTGATAATTTTTATAAGCAAAATAAACTCCCATCATAAAACCGGCAACTACAGTTCCTATGAATAGGCTTGCAGCCGCGCCTGGCAGCGCAAATAAAGCAGGACCGACACACGCTTTTACAACATCACCGCACATCCAAGCAATAAAAAAGGCAGCTAAAAATCCCCGAGCGAGTCCCAAAATTACAGCAAAAGCCAAACGCAATTTTCGATGAGCAAGAGAAGCCTTTTTTACTTCATCCATTAAATTTGCTACAGAAATGCAATTTTGATTCTCATTATTTTGCAGTTTGCATTGCATCATAATAGTAAGCAGTATCGCGTGTTTCTGCGTTTCTATTCTTTTAGCCTCTTCGAGTTCTCGCTGCATTTGCAGTGCATCGACCGCATAAGCTCTGCAAGTAGCATACAGAAGAAAAAATAGATAACTCGCTATAATCGGCATAAGCGGAACAGTAGCACTTACAAACACAAGCGGAATAATGGCATTGAGCGCGAAAAAATTCCAATAAATAAAACTCGCTTTCTCTAGCTCTTCCCAACTTGCAATGTAGAATCGATATAGCTTGTAAAAAAAGCGTTCAGCAAAACTGTAAGTTAGCCGTTCAAAAACACGCGTAAATTTTTTATCACTTTCAAGGTCCACGTTGCGATCAAACTTAATACGGATACATAATTTCTCCGAATCGAGCTCATAGTGATTACCCGACGTCTGACTCAGTACTTTGCGAACATAATCGAGAATATAACAAAATTGTTCTTGAATAAATTCAGATTCTGATATATGTCGACCTTCACTGATACAAATCGTATCTATTAATCGTTTTTTCTCTTTTTTATAGACAGTATAAATTTTCCGTCGAAACCATTTTCTCAGACGCAGAATCAAAGGATTGAGATTAGGATCTTCAAAATAAGTAAGTAATCGTAAAAAATCTAAAAATTCGTCCGACTCATTCTGAAACAGATTTAATTCACTACTTCTGTATTTTTTATATAAGGCTAACAGTTGCCTAAAATAATAAAAATTGCTATTCTGCTCGGCCAAACGTTTATTCTTATACAAAGTAATTAACAGACCAATAAAAAACGAAAACACTCCCCAAGCCAAAATACCGGCCATGAAAGAAAGATCCAAGTCATGAATATCTTGATACGATGTATAATGAGCGCGTGAATGTTCTTTAAACCATTCAAAATTAGCAGCAGCAGTCGCCCATAATTCATCGAAAAGTGTGAGTCCGCCGGCCAAATAGTTAAGCACTCCCTGTATATGATCCATCATAAAATAAATTCCTTTTATTCTTATTAACTACTATCGCTGCTGCATGTCACTATATAGCAGGCAGATAGCACAACCGGACATTATACTCATAGTTTATGACTTGTATAGGCAAATTATTTACTTATATTTAAAGAGTACTGAATCGTTTTATTACCTATAGGAATCTTGAATGTGTTACAGGAAGTTTGAGCATTCATCGATGCGTGAAGAAATTTTATTAACCAATGCAGAAGGTTATTTACTTCACGCAGCTGATTGGAACGAAGACGTGGCTATGCAGATAGCAGAACAGGAAGGACTCAGCTTAGATCAAGAACGCTGGTATATTATTTATCAGTTAAGAACTTTCTATCTGCAACATCACAAATTTCCAGCTCTGCGTATACTGATACAAAAAAAAATCAAACCTATGCTTTGTAATCATTTATTTCCTAAAGGTTTATTAAAACAAGCAGCTAAAATTGCAGGACTCCCTAAACCTACACGCTAAAACTTCAGATCCAGCCTTTTAATTTAATTTTTTTATCTATCGTATTTACGGCGACAGCCGCCACAAATTCAGCGAGTGGATCAGGCAAACTATGCAAAACCCAAGAATTTTTTTCGCCATCATCGCATACAGTATGCGTAGACTCACCATTAAAATACACGGACAAATCAGCCAAAGGATAATTTAGACCTTTTCCTAAAGCTTTTAAAATCGCCTCTTTGCGCACCCAACCTTGAAAAAAATTACGTACCTTTTCTTCCTCTGATAATTTATTTAAATAATGCTGATCAGAACAGGAAAAACAGCGCGTGATTAATGGATCAAGAGATCGTTTTTTATCTACGTATTCAATGTCAATACCCACTTTAGCTTGTAAAGTAAAACAATAAGCAAGCGCGTAGTTTGAGTGAGATAGATTAAATTGCAAAAATTGTGACTCTGATAACTGTGGTTTACCGTAGCATGAATACGAAAAACGCAAAGATTCAGGCGCCTGCTGTAAATAGCAGCCCAGTAAAACACGCAATAACCCACGACCTAAACTATAGTCTTGAGCATGTTGTTTAAATTTAAAACGACTGGAACGCTGTTGTTCATCCACAGATAATAAAGATCTGCATAACGTATATAAAGATCGTTTTTCTTGTAAGTTTACATACCAGACTTCGATATTTTTTTTTAAATCAGATATACAACAGGTGTTAGCATTACAAGATATAATGGCTGGAATCTTCATCATCTGCTAATTTAGCCAATTTTTTATTGACATACTTAAGATCGATCAAGATATCTTTATCTGCATCACCGCACGCTTCAAATAAAACCTCTTCTAATAAGCGCTCTAACACGGTATGTAAACGACGCGCTCCAATATTTTCAATTTTTTCATTCACCAGATAAGCAATTTCAGCAATACGAGAAATTGCCTCGGGCGAAAAAGAGAGTGCCACACGTTCTGTCTTTAATAAAGCCTGATATTGAACGATTAGAGAAGCATGGGGTTCAACTAAAATACGCTCAAAATCTTTAGCTGAGAGCGCCTTCAACTCAACACGAATTGGCAAGCGTCCCTGTAACTCTGGAATAAGATCAGAAGGCTTAGCTAAATGAAAAGCGCCTGCGGCAATAAACAAAATATGGTCGGTGCGTACCATGCCATATTTGGTAGAAACAGTGCAACCCTCGATGAGTGGCAATAAATCACGTTGTACCCCCTCCCTAGAAACATCTGCACCGCTGACTTCACCACGACGACATACTTTGTCAATTTCATCGATGAAAACAATACCGTATTGCTCAACCCATTCAACCGCTTTACGTTTTAAATCATCTTCATTAACTAATTTTCCTGCTTCATCTTTTTTAATCGCTTCCAACGCATCTTTAACCTTCATACGTCTGGAACGTGTGCGATTCGTACCAAGATTTTGCAACATACTTTGCAATTGATTCGTCATGTCTTCCATGCCCGGCGGTCCCATAATTTCAACGCCGACGGGCATAGCACTTAACTCAATTTCAATTTCTTTATCATTCAAAACGCCTTCGCGTAAACGTTTACGGAATACATGTCTAGCCGATTCACTCTCTTTCTTTTTAAGCGCATCGGCCTCTGTATCGCCAAGACTGCGAATCGGACGCACAAAACAATCCAAAACCCGATCTTCAGCTGCTTCTAAAACCTGAGATGCAACACGTTCAATTTCATCTTCACGCAAACGCTTAAAAGCCCAATCGACTAAATCACGTATAATTGATTCTACGTCACGACCGATATAGCCGATTTCAGTAAATTTAGTAGCCTCTACCTTTAGAAAAGGACAGGCAGTAATTTTGGCAGCACGTCGACCGATCTCTGTTTTACCTACGCCAGAGAGCCCAATCATCAGAATATTTTTGGGTGTAACTTCATCGCGCAATTCAGGAGGCAATAACATACGGCGTCTACGATTACGCAGAGCGATTGCAATCGCACGTTTAGCCTCGTCTTGAGCAACAATATATCGATCCAGTGCAGCTACAATTTGTGATGGAATAAGATCTAGCTTTATACTGTCGTGTATTCGATCAGTTAAAAATTCAGAAAAATCAGTAGATGGAGATTGCGCTTGTACGGATTCATCGGGAAACTTAGCATCCTGGCTGTCATCTGATAGAAGATTCGAATCTTTTGGTGCTCCGGACCCTATGTCCTTCAACAATGGAAAAGAGACTTTAGGATGAATATTACTCATATATTGTTTCTTTTATGACACACTGTCGATTTCAGCCAGTGTACGATTGTGATTAGTAAACACGCAAATATCCGCGGCAATGATCAAGCTTTTTTCCACAATACTGCGCGCGTCTAAATCAGTATTTTCTAACAAAGCCAAAGCAGCGGCACGCGCATAAGCGCCCCCTGAACCGATAGCGATTAGATTATGCTCAGGCTCGATCACATCGCCATTGCCACTGATCATAAGAGAGCATCGCTTATCTGCTACGGCTAACAAAGCCTCTAAACGACGCAAAATTTTATCAGTACGCCAGTCCTTAGCTAATTCTATGGAAGCTCTGAGTAAATTACCTTGGTGTTTTTCCAATTTTCCTTCAAATAACTCCAGTAGAGTGAAAGCATCAGCGGTGGCGCCTGCAAAACCTACGAGTACTTGTTCTTGATACAGTTTACGAACCTTACGCGCATTACTTTTTAATACGATGGCCTGCCCAAGTGTTACCTGTCCATCACCACCGATAACAACTTTATTACCGCGTCGTACTAAAACAATGGTGGTACCGTGTAATGATTGCACTTTGCTCGCTTCATTTTATTAGAAATTAAAACTCATACTATGGAGTTGCGTCTCAATTTTTCAAGTTTCAGATCGAAAACTTTGTTTATCTGCTGTATCAACCTCATATAGTACAATCAAACTTTGTATAGTCAAACGTCGTTGTTGCATCTTGGCAATCATCAAAGAATCATAGGGTCCAAGCCAGACGCGATATAAAACTGTTCCGTGAATTTTTACACTATTAGCATGGGTTGCAAACCCTTTCTTTTGCCAATAATGTCGCAATTTTTTCGCAGTGCGTGCGTTTTTAAATGCACCTATGACTAATTGGTAGCGCGGATTAGGCAAAGCCAGTTCACGTTTGAGACGCAACGCTACTTCTTGTCGTGCGATCTGCTCAGGTGTTCTCTCTATAGATTTAGGCAGCAATTCTTTTCGTGCGATCGATTGTGCAGGATCGGATACGATCGACATACCCTTATCATGACGCGTCAACATAGTGTAAAAATCAAATTTAGGGTTTGGAATCGCCTCACTGACGGATTTAGTGTGCAAAGCACGTGCGATGATAGAATGATCATCAGAAGACATTCGCATCGATTTTTTAGCAAGCTGCGCCACACAAACAACAAGAATTAGAAGACCTAACACCACAATGCCAAACAAGATCTTTAAGTGCAAACGGAAACGACGCTTGCTTTGTTTCCGTTTTTTTGCAGTAGAAAGTCGTTTTGCATAATCTTGTGGAGCCATCACATAATTTCCGGTGCCTGCACACCCAGCAAGTTTAGTCCATTGCGTATGATTTGTTGAACCGCAATGATTAGACATAAGCGTGCATTACGTAAACCGGCTTCTTCAATTAAAAACACATGATGATTGTAATAACTATGAAATAGCTGCGCTAGCTCACGTAAATAATGCGCTAAAAGATGCGGTTCATAATGACAGACAGCCTGCTGCAGTGTTTCAGTGTAACGACTCAATCCAATTAAAAGATCCAACTCATCTTGAGCAACCAAACAATGCAAATGTCTTAACCCAAGTTCTAGATCAAAGATCAATTGTTTGGCGGATAGCTGACGCAGTACGCTACAAATACGTGCGTGAGCATAGTGTATATAGTACACCGGATTTTCATTCGATTGAGATTTAGCTAATTCCAAATCAAAATCCATATGTTGTTGCACTTTACGCATTACATAAAAAAATCGCGCCGCATCACTACCGACTTCCTCACATAAAGCGCGTAGCGTAATGAATTCGCCAGAACGAGTAGACATAGAAACACGTTCTTTGCCTCGATATAAAACCGCAAACTGGACAAGCAAAGCGGTTAACATCTGATCTGAATAACCTAAAGCACGTATCACAGCACGAATTCTTGGCACGTAACCATGATGATCTGCGCCCAATATATTGATATTTTGCTGAAATCCGCGTGCGTGCAGTATGTTGAGTCGATATGCCGCATCTGCTGCGAAATAAGTAGGCTGACCATTTTCACGCAGCAATACGCGATCTTTTTCATCACCAAAAGCACTGGACTTAAACCAAAGTGCTCCCGATTCTTCATAAGTAAATCCTTTATTTTTTAAGCGTTCAATGATTTCTTGCACCGATGCGTCTGTAAATAACTGTGCTTCTGAAAACCATTGGTCGAACTGCACATTAAACGCAGTTAAATCATCACGAATCCCTGTTAATAAAGCATCGGTACTTAAGCGATGTAAGGTATGATAATTAGAATCCAGGAGCAGTTTCGCTCTCTGAATCAATGCATCGATATGTATCTCTTTATCACCTCCTGCAGGTTCATCGGCTGGAATATCCGCAAAGATCTGTTCACTGGCGCGTCGCAACTTCGATCCAAACTGTTTTTGCACCTGCTGGACCAGCGAATAAATGTAATCACCGCGATAAGCATTGCTTGGAAAATCTAGTTTTTCTCCACATTCCTGCAGATAGCGCAACCAAACGCTCAGCGCTAAAATATCCATTTGTCGACCGGCATCGTTCACATAATACTCAGCATGAACGCAATAGCCTGAGATTCTAAGCAGACGAACAATCGCATCACCGTAAGCAGCGCTACGACCATGACCTACATGAAGCGGTCCGGTTGGATTTGCAGAAACAAACTCGACGAGTACTTTTTTACCTTGACCTAGATTCGAATGACCATAGCTTTCTTTTTCTTGTAAAATATCAGATATAATCGGATACCAACTGCTACTTTTAAGAAAAAAATTAATAAATCCCGGTCCTGCTATTTCTAATGTATGCCAAGGCACCTGATCCGAATCAATGACATTGAGCTGTTGCACAATACGCTGTGCTAATTGATAAGGCTTGATTTTCATCGAATGCCCTAACAACAAAGCAATATTGCTTGAAAAATCACCATGCTGTTTTTCTTTCGTACGATCAATATGAATAGATAGGCCGGCAGGTAGAGCAATCTGCAGTTGTTCTAGAGCGGTTGCTAACAATTGTTGTATCTGTGTTTTTAAAATCATAATGCGTTTGTCTGTTAGCTAATTTAAGTTTTCTGAACCAACGGTTTTATCATTTTTACACGTTAGCAGCAAAAGTTTAAACACCTAATAATTCCAAGAGGGTTGCTATATTCGGATCATGGCCACAAAATTGTTTAAACAAAGAATCTGTCTTTGCTGCACCACCTTGTTCTAAAATCGTTTGCAAAAATTTCTTCCCTATAGTCTGATTTAAAATCCCAGCTTGTTTAAATTGCTTAAAACAATCCAAAGCCAAGATCTGGGACCATAAATAACTATAATAACCGACCGCATAACCTCCTGAAAAAATATGCGAAAACGTATGCTGAAATCGATTAAATTCATGTACCGGAAGAACATTTAATTGATTACGTACGCGATCTAGACAGGTTTGCACTTGCTGATAACCTGCTGCAGGATCAAAGTATGCATGCACGTACAAATCAAATAAAGCAAACTCTAATTGACGCGTCAAAAACAAACTCATTTGAAAATTGCGTGTCGCACACAATTGTTTTAGTACCTTATCGGGCAATGATTCCCCTGTTTGATAATGACGACTGCATTGATGCAAAACGGCTGTGTCCCAAAAAAAACATTCTAAAAATTGACTCGGTAATTCAACTGCATCCCATTCGACACCGTTTGTTCCAGAAATATCTGCATAATCGATCACACTTAACATATGATGCAATCCATGACCCATTTCATGCGCCAAGGTTAATAGTTCTTCATGAGTTAACAAGGTCGGCCTTTGATCGAGCGGTGCAGCAAAATTACAGACAAGAAATGCGATAGGCAATTGCATTCTATCGTCACTGATGCGACGACGCGCCTGATAATTATCCATCCATGCACCTTCATGTTTGCCTGAACGCGCGTATAAATCTAAATAGAAACAGCCGCGCACTTGTTTCTTAACATCATAAATCACAAAAAAACGTACATCAGAATGCCAAACATCCACAGTAGTACGTTCGACGATTTTCACAGAAAATAAATGTTGCAGCAGAGAAAATAATCCCGACAAAACAGCATCAATTGGAAAATAAGGGCGGATCATAGCGTCGTCAAAAGCAAACTGCTGCTGACGCAATTTCTCTTGATAATACAGAATATCCCAGGCTTGCAAACGATCAATTCCATCACGCTGTTGTGCAAAAATTTCTAGTTCACACAACTGCGTCTGTGCTTTAGCGCGGATCGCATTTAAAAGCTTTTGTAAAAAAGTACAAACTTGTTGTGGATCAGCCAACATCCTGTTTTCTGCGAGTACATACTGCGCATAATTTTCGAATCCAAGTATCTGGCTAAGCGCATGACGCAAATTTAGAATCTGCCAAATAATAGAACTGTTATCGAATGTATCTGCGCCTTGATCTGAAGCACGCGTGACATAGGCTCGATAAAACTGAGCACGTAATGCGCGTTGATCAGCGTAAGTTAGCACCGGAATATAACAAGGTTCCTCTAAGTTAAAGATCCAGCCTTCTTGTTGTTTTGTTTTGGCTAAATAACTTGCAGCATGCAGTACATGATCCGGTATGCCGCGTACTTGTTCTGAATTCGTGATGTGTATTTCCCAAGAAGCGCTTGCATCTAAAACATTGGCTGAAAATTTTTGTGCCAATTGTGCCAATTTCGCCTCAATATCACGGTATTTTTTTTGTTGTAAAGGACTTAAATCGATACCAGCACGTTGGAATTGTTGCAGCTTATTGTGTAGCAAGCGACGTTGTGCATCAGTGGCAGGCAAAACAGTTAAATCTTGTAACGCGCGATACAGAACTCGATTGTGATGCAATTGACTTTCGTATTCACTGATCAACGCGAGACATAGCGCATACGCATCACGTAAAACCGGTGTTTGTATCACTGCATACAGATGCCGGATCAAGCCCCAATAAGCATAGAGAGATTGATCTAGAGCTTCCAAATCACGGATCAATTCCCAATCTGGCTGCGTTTGTGCAGCTAATAATACCGATAGCTTTTGATGATGTTCAGCAATTAACGATTTCAATGTGGGTAACATGTCCTGAGCGCGTACTGCCGTGAACTGAGGCAATTGCTCGTTTTGTAGATCACAAGTCTGATAATTATTTTGATACATTGTCCTATCCTCAAGTAAAGTTGCACTTTCATGATTCTTATCGATAGAATGATCGATTATGATCATTGCTCAGAAAGTTTTAGTCGTTGCCCCTGCCTGGATTGGCGATGCAATCATCGCACAAGCCTTGCTGCAATTGCTAAAACAGCAAGCACCTGAATCCATTATTGATGTACTTGCACCTTCTTGGTCGTTGGATTTATTTCAATATATGCCGCAAGTACACCGTTCCAGACTGCTCCCATTTCAACACGGACAGTTTAGCCTGAGCCAGCGTTGGCAGTTAGGACGACAATTGCGTAATCGCGCGTATCAGCACGCTATTATTTTACCCAATTCATGGAAATCAGCCATCATTCCGTATGCAGCACAAATTCCGATACGCACAGGCTGGATCGGTGAGTATCGCTTTGGTTTAATCAACGACACGCGCCAACAAAATAGAAAAAAATTGCCATTATTAGCACAGCGTTATTTATCTCTAGGTTTGCAAAAACGATCAAGCGTCCCTCGCTGGCAATTATATCGTCCACAGCTTCACATTGATCAAAAACATAAAATCAGCACATTAAAAAAATTTAACATCGCGGATTTCTCCAGGCCTATACTAGCTTTATGCCCTGGTGCTGAACATGGTTCTAGCAAGCGTTGGCCAGCACATTATTTTGCTCAGATAGCTCAAGAAAAATTATCTCAAAATTGGCAAGTTTGGCTATTTGGTTCGCAAGCAGATCAGATCATAACAACAGCGATTCAGGCAGCAACACAGAATCGTTGTTTAGATCTTGGTGGGAAGACTTCGTTGCTTGAAGCAATCGATCTATTATCTTGTGCCAACACAGCGGTCACAAATGACTCAGGTTTAATGCACATTGCCGCTGCTGTCCAATGTCCTGTTGTTGCAATTTACGGATCATCAAGTCCGCAATTTACACCGCCGCTGTCTGATCAAAAATGCATTTTAAATCTGAATCTTCCCTGTAGTCCTTGTTTCAAACGTGATTGCCCGCTTGGCCATTTAAATTGCTTAAATCAATTATTACCGAAGCAGGTATTGCAAGCAATTGATACTCTTTCATAATAAGAAAATGTTAATATCAAATATTATTATCTAAGAAATAAACAATTATGAGCGCTACTGCATTAAAAATGCCGATTGGCGAAAGTGATTTTCGTCTACTCATTCAAGGAAAGTATTATTTTGTCGATAAGAGTCTGTTCATTCAAGAAATACTCGAGGATGCGCGGATTCTTCTCATCACGCGCCCTCGTCGTTTTGGCAAGACCTTAAATCTGTCGATGCTGCGGTATTATTTTGCTAAAGAAATAGACGAACAGGCTACAGAAAACTTATTTGAAGGGTTAAAGATCCAGACGGTTCCAAATGACATACGTCAACATCAAGGCCAGTATCCGGTGATTTTTTTAACGTTCAAAGATTTAAAGTGCATGCATTTTGAAGAGACGTATCAGGATTTTTGTCGATTAATTTCTTCATTGTATAAAGAGCATGATTATTTACTACAAGGCGTGATGTTACGTACTCATGAAAAGAAGGAATACCAAGCGATTTTAGAAAAGAAGGCATCTCCCAGTAGCCTGCGTTACTCTCTAAAGACATTGAGTGAGTATCTTTATCGCTATCACAAAGTAGCGCCGATCATTCTGATCGATGAATACGATACTCCAATTCAATCGGGCTACTTAAACAATTACTATGAAAAAATAGTGGAATTATTTAGAACATTTTTAGGTTCAGCGTTAAAAGACAATCCGCATTGTTTCAAAGCAGTGTTAACCGGGATTTTACGGGTATCGAAAGAAAGTTTATTTTCCGGATTAAATAATATTCGGGTGTATTCCGTACTCCATAAACGCTACGGTGAGTATTTTGGATTTACTGAGTTAGAAGTACAGACCTTGTTACAGAAAGCAGGATTGCAAACGCAAAGTGAAGGGATTCGTCGTTGGTACAACGGCTATGAAATCGGAGGTCATACGATTTATAATCCTTGGTCGCTACTCAACTGTGTAGAAGAAGGCGGTCGATTAAAACGGTATTGGCTCAACACCAGCGACAATAGCTTAGTGAAAGACTGTTTGTATCGTTCGGGATTAATTCACCAAGAAGTA
>Ga0206946_1091_pt1 | contig 28518 bp, 19 predicted proteins | sample Alteio_BWOrgHeat_2_FD_152965 | JGI IMG/M metagenome (GOLD analysis project Ga0206946, IMG submission 152965) | Enriched cells from forest soil in Barre Woods Harvard Forest LTER site, Petersham, Massachusetts, United States -... | ecosystem: Environmental > Terrestrial > Soil > Temperate forest > O... | reverse complement strand
GCTCATCGCGGAAGTCGTGCCGCTGCATTCCCGCGCCCATATGTCAGGCTTGTTTCATTCCACGAGCATCATTGGCACGTTCATCGCGGCCTGGGTGGGTCTCGCGTTTCGAGATAATTGGCGGATGACGTTTCTCGTCGGCATCGTGCCGTCGCTGCTCGTGCTGTGGGTGCGCGCACGGGTCAAGGAACCGGAGACCTGGCACAGCGCGAAGGTCAAAGCCGCCGCCGGCGAAGGTGCGCAACTCGGCAGCTTTCGCGATCTGCTGCTCAATCCGCGCTGGGCGAAACGCGCCATCTTCGGTTTGCTGTTCGCTACGACTGGGCTGAGCACGTTTTGGGCGGTGACCGTCGCCGGGCAGGACCTCGCGAAGGATTTTCTCGTGCGCCACGGCGTCTCCCTGGCCGAAGCCACGCAGCGCGCGAAATTCGCCTACGGCAATGTGCAGACGATCGGCTCGGCGCTTGGCATGCTCGCCTTCGGCCCGCTCGCCGTGCGCCTGGGCCGCCGCCCCACTTTCGTGCTCTATCATGTCGCCGCGCTGATCGTCGTGCCGCTCACGTGTTTCGCCCCGACGAGTTACGGCATGCTCCTCGCCATGCTGCCGATCTACGGTTTCTTCACGCTCGGCATCCACGCGGGCTACGCCGTCTATTTTCCCGAGCTGTTTCCGAATCACCTGCGCTCGACGGGCTCCGGGTTCTGTTTCAACGGGGGCCGCCTGCTGGCTTCGACCATGCTGGTTTTTTCCGGCTGGCTGAAAGCGCTGCCCGGCATGGAACTGCGCACCGCGGTCAGCCTCATGGCCGGGCTGTTCCTGTTCGGCCTCGTGTTCATTTGCTTTCTGCCCGAGACGAAGGATCGGCCGCTGCCGGAGTAGGGGCAGGGGGGAGATCGGGAAGGTCCGCATTCTCGACGACACTAAAGGTTATTTTCGCCCCATGGCCGCCGATCTTGAGCATCAACGATTTGAGTCGGTCGTAGCGCAATCTGCGGTCCGCCCGGAGGAGGACTCTCTCCGGCGCCCGTTCATTCAGGAGACGGTCGATGGAAGAATCCGGCACCAGTTGATTATCCACGTAAACGGTGCCGTCTGCTTTGACGAGCATTCGCGCGTGGTCGCTGGGTCGGGGGGGAGCCGGTTTTTTTGCGACGGGAAGATGAACCCTCGAGTTGGTCTGCAGCGCGACGATGCCCCCGATGGGGACGACACAGCGAATGATGATGGCGACAGTGGTCAGGAAGATCGCCACGGCCAGGATGAGAGGCACGTGCGGCCGCAGGCTGCCTGGAGGATTTGGTGGAGGCGAGAGGGCCATCGCTTTCGGCGCCGGAAGATTCGACAACGCTTTACGGCGTCGTTTTCGGCGGAGCAAGGTAACCGAGCGAGACGAGGAATTTGTCGGCCTCCGCGAGGGTTTCGTTGTAGCGGGCGTTGTTAAAGAAACTGTGTTTCTGGCCGTCGTAACCGACTAGATCGCAGCGGTTGCCCTTCTTCTGCATCTCGGCGGTGAATGCTTCCACGGTAGTGTAGGGCACGGTGGTATCGGCGCGGCCGTGCATGATGAGCGTGGGTGGCATGTGCTCGCTCACATGGTTCAGGGGAGAGATCGCTTCCGGCGGGCAGCCGCAACGCTCCTCGCCAAATCGGCTGTCGAAGCCCTGCAAATCCAAGCCCGGAAAAGGCGCGAGCGCGAGTGCGGGGTTGAAGAGCACCAGTGCATTGGGCACCGCGCTGACGCTCGTGTCATCGCCGGCTTCATCGAAGCCGGGTAGCGTGGCGAGGGCGGCAGCGAGATGACCGCCCGCGGAGCCGCCGGCGGCGGCGATGCGATCGGGATCGATGCCAAGCTGCTCCGCATGTTTTCGCACCCAGCGGAGGCAGGACTTCGCATCGGTTACGCATGCCGCGGCTTTCACCTGTTGCCGCGAGGCCACCCGATAATCCGCGGTGATGGCCACCATGCCGCGCTCCGCAAAGTGCCGGCACTGCCGCTCGAATTGCGAGGGTGAGCCATTCGTCCATCCGCCGCCAAAAAAGAAGACAATCGCCGGACGTTTCGCGTCTGGCGCGACCGCTCCGGTGGGCTGGAAAATCCACAGCTTCAGCGTGGCGCCGTTGATTTCCTTGTAAGTCTCGACCTGCGCGCCATCCATCAAGGGTGGGTAGGTGAAGTTGCGCCGCTGCGGATCATCCTGAGCGCGAGCGCTCAGGCAAAGTGCGGTGGTGGCGAGGAAAAGAGCGAGGCGATTCATGGCTGGAAAAATGAATGTTCGGAGTTCAGTGGGGATTGTTTCGGATGGTCTCAATAGCAGACGGGCGTCTCTGTACACCAGTGTCGCCACATGGCACGGTAGGCGGCTTCGATGTTATGCGCAAAGCGCGGCGCGTCCATCAGCAGGGAAGTTTCCATGCGGGAACGCAAGGTCCTGCGCAACTCCGCCAGGCGCGGCAGATCGCCGGCCAGCCGCGTGGCGATCTCGACATACTCGTCTTCCGCCTGCGCGACCAATTCCGGCAAGCCGAGATTGTTCAGGATGCTCAGACCTCCGCGGGACACGCGCGTCTCTCCGGCAAGGCTTATCACTGGGACCCCCATCCACAGCGCGTCCAGGCTGGTCGTATGCCCATTGTAGGGAAAGGTATCGAGCATGATGTCGAGCCGGCGATACAGCTCGAGGTAATCTTGGTGAGAGCATCGTTCGGCAAATTCCACCCGGCGCCCCTCGATTCCTTCCCGACCAAGGATTTCCAGGACGCGCAGACGGTGGCTTCCCGCGGCGGTGAGCACAACCAGGCGTGATGCGTCGTGTTTGGCCAGCACACGCGCCCATAACTTCAGGAGCGGCTCGTTGATCTTGCGGAAGTTGGCCAGACTTCCAAACGTCACACCTTCATGGTGTCTGGCGGGTAACTCGTTGCTCTCGACGCCAATCTCGTACGGATCATAACACCAGAAGCTATCGATGAGGAAAACCTGCTCGGTCCGAGGTCCGCGTTCGCATTCCTCCGATGCCATCGGCACCAGTTCGAGATAGCGATCGCTAATCCGATACCGGATCGTCTCGACCCCGGTAGTGTCCGGATAGCCGGCGAAGCTGACTTGCACGGGCGCAGGTTGGCGTGCAAAGACCGGTAGCCGATCGCCCGCGGTGTGCTGGGTGAGATCGACGAGAATGTCCACCCCATCATTCCGAATGGTTTCCTCGAGCTTCTCGTCCGGGACGCCCACCATGCTACGCCAGTGATCAACTCGCTTTTGAAATTCTCCGGTTAACTCATCAGGCCGTATCACACCGGAGTAGCAGAGAATTTCAAAATTCCGGTGATCGTGACATCTGAAGAGCGGCAGCAGATTCCTACCGACCGCATGGCCTCGAAAATCGGGAGAAACATAGCCGATCCGCAATCGGCGCTCCGGATCGCGATTGTTAGGATGCCCGCGAAGGTTACCGCTGCCCGGTGCAACGAATTTCCGGCTCCAGCGGCGTTGCTCGTCGGCGATGATCGTTTGGCCGACGCCGGAAACGAGATGAAGCGCGTAAATGAGATTACTGTGGATTCCGGGATGTGTCGGTGCGAGTTCCATGGCCCGGCGGAAGCAAGCGATCGCTTCTTCCGACTGTCCTTGGTCCAGAAGGGTGTTGCCCAGATTGTTACGAGCCTCCAGATTGTCCGGATCAAGTTCCAGCGCGCGACGGAACGCCGCTGTCGCTTCGTCGAACCGCTCGCGCGTGGCCAGGGCGAGACCCATATTGTAATAGGCGACCGAAGAATCCGGTTTGAGCCGCAGTGCTCGGTGGAACGCGCCGAGCGCCTCATCCAGTTTGTCTTGCTGATCGTAGGCATTGCCCAGGTTATTATAGGCCTCGGGGTAGTCGGGTTTGATTTTGAGCGCCGAGAGATAGCTCGCGATGGCTTCCTCCAGCCGGCCCAAACGATTGAGGGTGTTGCCCAGGTTCGTGTGTGCTTCCGCGAAGTCCGGTTTGAGTTCCAGCGCACGGCGGAATGCGGCCAGCGCATCGTCGAAACTATGTTGCTCCCGAAAGACGTTGCCCAAATTGTAATAGATCGACGGATTCAGCGGAGTGCACTGGAGTGCCTGTCGATGCGATGCGAGCGCTTCCTCCAGGCGACCCATGAGGCGATACGTTTCACCAAGGTTGGAGTGAGCCGCTGCATTATGAGGTTCGAGAGTGATGGAGCGGCGAATTAACTCCGTTGCGACCTCATAGTGGCCCTTTTGATGGGCAATGACGCCGAGCAAATGAAGGGCATCGGCATGACCTGGCTGCGTGGCGAGGACTTGCCGGTAAAGCGTCTCCGCCTCCACCAGCCGGCCGGCCTGGTGGTGCTGCAGCGCGAGATCGAAGGCTTGCGGGATCGTCATCGTGCGTCCGTTTGCTCCGCGCACCATCGCCGCCACATGGCGCGGCAGGCGGCTTCGATGTTATGCGCAAAGCGCGGTGCGTCCATCAGCACGGATGTTTCCATCCGGGCGCGCAAGGTCCTGCGCAGTTCGTCAAGGCGCGGAAGATCGCGGGTGAGCTGCGTGGCAATCTGGACATACTCGTCTTCCGCATGCGCGACCAGTTCGGGCAGGCCAAGGTTCGAGAGCTGACTCAAACCGGCGCGCGAGGCGGCGCGTTCACCTGCGAGGCTCACCACCGGCACGCCCATCCAAAGAGCATCGAGGCTTGTGGTATGGCCGCCGTACGGAAAAGGATCCAGCACAACGTCCAGCCGATGATACAGCTCGAGGTACGCCTTGCGCGGGCGGGGTTCGACAAATTCTACCCGTGTCGGGGCGACTCCCTCGCCCTCCAGGAATCCCCACGTCCGCTCGCGATGACTCCCCAGCCCGGTCAGAATCATCAGGCGCGCGTCCGGCGCCGCCCGCAACACTCGCGCCCAGAGTTTCAGCACGGGATCATTGATTTTGCAGAAATTATTCAGGCTGCCGAAGGTCACGTGTCCGCTCTCCTTCGCGGGCAATTTGTTTACCGCTACCTCCATTCCACACGGATCGTAACACCAGAAGCTGTCGATGAGGAAAACGCGTTCCCGACCCGGACAAGATTCCATCTCCGGTTCGAGATAACGGTCGCTGATTCGATACTCAATGGCTTCGACTCCCGTGCTCTCCGGGTAACCGGCAAAACTCACCTGCACCGGCGCCGGCCGGTGCGCAAACACCGGCAGCCGGTTGCCGGCCATGTGCTGGGAAAGATCGACGAGGATATCTACGGCATCCTGCCGGATCATTCCCGCGAGGGCTTCATCGGTCACTCCCAGCGTCTCACGCCATCGGTCCGCATACTGGCGGAATCGGTCCGTGAGATTGTCCCTCCGCGCCGTCGCGGAGTAACAAACAATCTCGAACTCGTGGCGATTGTGGCGTTGGAGCAAGGGCAGGAGATTGCGGCCCACGACATGGTCGTAAAAATCGGGCGAAACATAGCCGATGCGCAACCGGCGCTCCGGGCTTCGATCGTTGGCCTGCGGTAGGATAAAGCGTTTCACCGGGTCGCCGAATTGCCTGTTCCAGCGCTCCTGTTCCGCGGCGATCACGCGGGCATTCTCTCCTGGCTGAAAATGGAGCGCGTAGATTAGATTGGCGAGCGCTGCGGCGTGTCCCGGTTGTAACTCGAGCGCGCGGCGAAAGGCCGCGAGCGCTTCGTCCAGTGCACCTCGATCTTTCAGGGCAATCCCCAGATTGTTCCAGCCGTCGCTGTGGTCGGGTTTCAGTTGCAGAACGCGCCGGCACGCCGCGATTGCTTCATCAAGCTGGCCGCTTTCCCTCAGCACGATGCTTAGGTTGTTGTGGGCCTCGAAGTAATCCGGTTTGAGCTCGAGGGCCCGGCGATAGGCGCGGATCGCTTCGTCGAGCTGACCTCGCGCGGCCAACGCCAGGCCGAAATTGTTGTGCGCTTCCGCATAGCCGGGCTTGAGTTCAATGGCCCGGCGATGCGCGGCGATGGCCTCGTCAAGCCGGCCTTGTTCAGCCAGCGCCACACCCAAAACGCTCCAGGCCTGAACGTGCTCGGGATTGAGTTCGAGCGCCCGGCGATAGGCGGCGATGGCTTCGTCGAGCCGACCCCGGGCGGCCAGCGCGGTGCCGAGGTTGTTGTGCAGATCCGCGTCGCCGGGTTTGAGTTCCAGCGCCCGGCGGTATGCGGCGATGGCCGCGTCGTGCTGGTCCTGGGCGGCCAGCGCGATGCCGAGATTGTTGTGCGCCTCCGCATAGTCAGGTCTGCTTTCCACCGCCCGGCGATAGGCCGTGATCGCCTCATCGAGACGAGCCAGCTCCCGGAGCGTGTTGCCGAGATTGTAATGGGCCGCCGCGTGCGCCGGATCGAGTTCCAGTGCCCGCCGAAAGTGGGCGATCGCTTCACCGCGCGCTCCCATGGCGCGATACGCTTCGCCGAGATTCGAGCAAGCGCCAGGATTGTTGGGATGAAGCGCGATGGCCCGGCTGATCAATTCGACCGCGAGTTCGTGGCGGCCCACTTGATAGGCAATCAGGCCGAGATGGTGCAGCGCATCGGCGTGGTCCGGCTGTGCGGCCAGTATCTGCCGGTAGAGCGCCTCGGCCTCCGCTGGCCGCCCGCTCTGGTGATGCTGGAGCGCGAGTTCGAAGGCCTGTTGGATGGTCAACATCTTGGTGCTTGGACTCACCACCTTTAGCAGGGCGCCTGTTTGGAGCCAATCGAGCCGGTGGCCACGGCGCGGCTCAACTCTTCCGCCACGCGCTGAATGACTGCGGCCCAATCGCCCAGCGCGGGTTGTCGGAAAAGCCGCATGGTCGGGTACCACGGCGTGTCCTCCCGCTCCAGTCCCCAGCGCCAATCGGGAGAGAAGGGCAACAGCGTCCAGACGGGTCGGGCCAGCGCGCCCGCGAGATGCGCCACGGCGGTGTCCACGGAAATGATCAGGTCGAGTTCCGCCATGAATGCTGCCGTGTCGGCGAAGTTGTGGATGTGTGCGGTGTGATCCACGATCGCCGGCGCGGCGGAGCAGCGTTGAAGCTGTTCGGCGCCGGGACCGATTTGCAGACTGAAAAACTCGACACCGTGCAGTTTCAAAAGGGGAAGCAACATTTCGAAAGCGAGATGGCGTTTGCGCAACGCAAGACTGAGCGGGTTGCCCACCCAAGCAAGCCCGACTCTCAAGGGCGATTTGTCAGCACCGAGCCGCTGACGCCAGGCTTCGCGTCGAGCCGGTTCGGCGAAAAGGTAAGGAACCTCCCCGGGGATGGTCTGTGACGTCGTCTTGAAAACGAATGCCTGGCTGAGCATCGGCACGTGGAGATCGAATGGGGGGAGGGGATCGCCCGTCGCGACGACCTCGCTCACGCCTTGCGCGCTCCGAAACAGATCAACGAGCGAGCGCGGGCATTCGACGACGACCTTGCCGCCGCGCTCCGCGATTAGCTTCGCATAGCGAATGAAGTGAATGGAGTCGCCCAATCCCTGCTCGGCGTGGACCAGCACGCGTTTCCCATCCACGCTTCCTCCGTCCCACCTTGGCTGGGAGAAGTTTCGTGGTGGATGCAGTGCGTTCCAGCGGGACTCGTGGAAAGGCCATCCCTGTTCGAAGTCGCCGCGCAACAACAACAACGTCGAGTAATTAAACTTGACATCGCTATGCTCTGGATTGAGTTCGAGGGCCTGGCGGCACGCGGCCATGGCTTCGGCAAACTGGCCGCGCTCGATCAATGCTGCGCCCAAATTGCTATGGGCCTCCACGTGACCCGGTTTGAGTTCCACGGCCCGGCGCAAGGCCGCAATCGCGTCCTCGAATTCGCCCTTTTCCTTGAGGGCGGCGCCGAGATTGTTGTGCGCATCCGCGTCATCGGGTTTCAGTTCCAAGGCGCGGCGATACGCGGCCACGGCGTCCTGCAGCCGGCCCTGCCCGGCCCTGGCAACCCCTAGATTGTTGCAGGCTTCCGCGCAGTCGGGCTTCAGCTCGAGGACGCTCCGATAAGCCTCGACGGCGTCGTCCCATCGACCCTGGGCCTTCAGTGCGTTCCCGAGGTTGAGCCGGGCCTCGAGGTGCTGCGGATTCAGTTGCAGCGCCCGCCGATACGCCAGCACCGCTTCATCAAGTCGACCTTGCTTTCGTAGCACGTTTCCCAGACCGAAATGAGCCAGCGGGTCATCGGGCTTGAGGCGCATCGCCCGCCGGTATGCGCCCACGGCTTCGTCCAATCGGCCGGTCGTGCGATATATTTCGGCGAGATTGAAACGCGCGGCGTGATTGTTGGGATCGAGGACGAGAGCCCGGGAAATCAACTCCACCGCAAAGTCATGGCGGGCGCTTTGAAAAGCAATCACGCCGAGGTAGTGGAGGGCTGGGCTGTAATCTGGCTGTGTGGCGAGGATTTGCCGGTAAAGCGCCTCGGCCTCCGCCAGCCGCCCACTCTGGTGATGCTGGAGCGCGTGTTCGAAGGCTTGCTGGATGGTCAACATTTGGCGGGCGGGCCTTGCAGGTTAGCAGGGTGCCGATAGCGAGCCAACCGAACTGGTGGCCGCAGTGCGGCTCAACTCCTCGGCCACGCGCTGGATCACCGAGGCCCAATCGCCCAGGGCAGGCTGGCGGAAAAGCCGCATCGTCGGATACCATGGCGTGTCCTCCCGCGCGAGGCCCCAGCGCCAATCGGAAACGAACGGCAGCAGCGTCCAGACGGGTCGCGCCAGCGCTCCGGCGAGATGCGCGACCGCGGTGTCCACGGAAATGACGAGGTCGAGTTCCGCCAGGAACGCGGCGGTGTCGGCGAAGTCTTGAATGTGTCCGTTGTGATCCACGATTGCTGCCGCGGCGGAGAATCCTGGAAGCTGTTCCGCACCAGGCCCGATCTGGAGGCTGAAGAAATCGACGTCGTTCACTTGCCAAAAGGGAAGCAACATTTCGAGGCTGATGTGGCGTTTGCGCAGCGCAAAATTGTTTGGGTTTCCCGCCCAGGCGAGCCCGACCCGCCAACGCGACTGGTTGCGGCCCAGCCGCTCGCGCCAGGCCTCGCGCCGGTTCTCGTCCGCGAAAAGGTAGGGAACTTCGCGCGGGATGGTCTGTGCCGTTGTCTGGAAAACAAATGGCTGGCTGAGCATCGCCACCTGCCGATCGAACGGCGGGAGCGGATCGCCGGTCGCGACCACTTTGTGGACGCCCTTGGCGCACCGAAACAGTTCCAGCAAGGAGCGCGGGCATTCGACAATGGCCGCGCCGCCGCGCTCCGCGATCAGCCCCGCGTAGCGAATGAATTGGATCGAATCGCCCAGTCCCTGCTCGGCGTGGATCAGCACACGCCGCCCCTGCAACGGCTCTCCCTCCCATATCCGCTCGGAAAAACTTCGCCGCGGGCCGTGGGTCAAATGCCAGCGCGCCTCGTACAGGGGCCATCCCTGCTCGAAGTCACCGCGAAGTAACAGCAGATTGGAAAGGTTAAACCTGGCATCGCCCAAATCGGGCTGCAGTTCGAGAGTCCGGCGAAAGGCACGGGCGGCTTCATCAAGCCGTCCCAGTTCCGTCAATACGATGCCCAGATTATTCTGCGCCTCGGCAAAATCCGGCCGCAACTCGAGTGCCCGCCGACAGGCGGCAAGGGCCTCATCAAGCTGGCGAAGTTCCGTCAACACCGAGCCAAAAGTATTGTGCGCTTCGGGTGAATCGGGCTTGAGTTCGAGCGCTCGCCGGCACGAGGCGGCGGCCTCCGCCAGTCGCCCCTGTTCCTTGAGGGCGTTGGCGAGATTGTTGTGAGCCTCGGCGGCTTCCGGCTTCAATTCCAGCGCCCGGTGGCAGGCAGCCACCGCTTCATCGAACAGGCCGTGTTCTTTCAACGCGTTACCCAGATTGTTCCAAGCCTCAACCTGGCGCGGCTTGAGTGCCACCGCCCGCCGGTACGCGGCAATGGCCTCTTCGAGACGGGATTGCTTTCTCAAGACGTTGCCCAAATTGTAGTGCGCTTCCGCGGTCTGCGGTTGCAGCCGGAGTGCTTCGCGAAAGGAATCAATGGCGCTGTCCAGACGGCCCTGCTCGGCGAGCGTGGAACCCAGGCTGATGCAGGCCTCCACCGAGCCGGGTTCGAGTTCGCGCGCGTGGCGGCAGGCGATCATCGCCTCGTCCAGACGCGATTGACTTCGCAACGCGTTGCCCAGGTTCACGTGCGCCGCGGCAAACTGGGGCTTGAGTGCGATAGCGCGCTGGAAAGCGGCGATCGCTTCATCGTTCCGGCCTTGCTGCCACAGGACGATGCCCAGATTGTTGTGCGCCTCCGGGTAATCGCTTTTGATTTCCAAAGCGCGTCGATAATGGACGACGGCCTCGTCCAGCCGGCCCGTCGCGCGATGCGCCTCGCCCAGGTTGGAATGGGCTGCGGGATTATTCGGATTCAGTGTAATGGCCCGGCCAATCAACTCCACGGCCAGATCATGGTGGCCCACTTGATGGGCGATCACTCCGAGATGGTGCAGCGCGCCGGCGTGATTGGGCTGCCCGGTAAGGATTTGCCGGTAGAGCCCTTCGGCTTCCTTCAGACGGCCCGCCTGGTGGTGCTGAAGCGCGAGTTCGAAGGATTGCCGGACGGTCATCGTGCCTCCGTCTCTTTGTCGCACCAGTGCCGCCACATGGCGCGATAAGCGGCTTCGATGTTCCGCGCAAAGCGGGGAGCATCCATCAGCACCGAGGCTTCCATCCGGGCGCGCAATGTTCTTCGCAGTTCCGCCAGGCGGGGAAGATCGCCGGCCAGCCCCGCGGCGATCTCTACATATTCGTCTTCCGAATGCGCGACCAGTTCCGTCAGGCCGAGATTCGAGAGCTGGCTCCAACCCGCGCGCGAAACCGCAGTCTCGCCCGCGAGGCTCACCACTGGCACCCCCATCCACAGCGCATCGAGGCTCGTCGTGTGGCCATTGTAGGGGAACGTATCCAGCACGATGTCGAGCCGGTGATACAGTTCCAGGTACGCCTTGCGCGGGCGCGGCTCGACAAATTCCACCCGCTGCGCCGCGACCCCTTCCCGCTCCAGAAATTCCAGCGTCCGCTGCCGATGACGGCCAAAGCCACTCAAGATCACCAGCCGCGATTTCTCGACCTCTTTCAACACCCGCGCCCAGAGCCGCAGCAGTGGCTCGTTGACTTTGCCAAAATTGTTCAAGCTCCCAAAGGTCACCTGTCCGTTCGCGCTGGCGGGCAATGCGTCGCTTTCCAAGTCCACCCCACACGGGTCGTAGCACCAGAAACTATCGAGGAGGAAAATGCGCTCATTTCGGAATTCAGAATTCGGCATTCGGCATTCGGCTTCGTGTTTCTTGCCGGTCTCCGTCATTCCGCATTCCGCATTCGGCAATCCGCATTTCTCCATCCACCGGTCGCTAATCCGATATTCAATCGCTTCGACCCCCGTGCTCTCCGGGTAGGCGGCAAAACTCACTCGCACCGGCGCCGGCTGGCGCGCAAACACTGGCAACCGATTGCCCGCCATGTGCTGCGTCAGATCCACGAGGATGTCCACCTCGTCCTGTTGGATCATGGTGGCAAGCGCTTCATCCGCTACGCCCACGGTATCGCGCCACCGATCGGCAAGTTTCCGAAATGTCTCCATCAATTCGTCCGGTTTCACGACGCCCGCATAACACACGATCTCAAACTGCCTGCGGTCGTGACATTGCAACAGGGGGAGCACATTGCGGCCTACCACGTGTTGCCGGAAATCCGGCGAGACATAGCCGATCCGCAGCCGCCGTTCCGCGTTCCGTTCATGCGCGTGCCGGACGACGCTTCCTGGCAACGGGTTGCCGAATTGCCGGTTCCAGCGCTGCTGCTCTTCGGTGATCGTCCGCGCTTCCAGCCCCGGCTGGAAATGGAGCGTGTAGATCAGGTTGCTGTGCATCCAGGCTTGGGCCGGTGACAACTCGACGGCCTGGCGAAACGACTCGATCGCCTTTTCAATCTGGCCTTGATGGCAGAGCGCGTCGCCCAGATTGCTGTGCGCCACGGCGTAGTCCGGTTTCCGTTCGAGCGCCCGTCGATACGCGTCGACGGCTCCGTCGAGATCGCCGTGGGCAGCGAGGACGACGCCCAAATTATTGTGGGCTTCCGCATCGCCAGGATTCGTTTCCAGGAAACGGCGGTACGCGGTGATGGCTTCGTCGAGCCGTCCTCGGTCCCGCAGCGCGTTGCCCAGATTGTAGTGGGCCGTCACCATCCCCGGCTGCAATTCCAGCGCCCGTCGATAGGCCGCGATCGCTTCGCCCGTCTCGCCACGATCCATCTGCACATTGCCCAGATTGAGCCACGCCTCGGCATAAGCCGGGTCGAGTTGCAGCGCGCGGTTTTGGCTGGCCGCGGCTTCGTCGAGGCGGTGCAGGACGCGGTAGGCCTCTCCGAGATTGGAATGGGCGGCGGTGTGATTGGGCTGCACGGCGAGAACCTGCCGGTAAAGCGCCTCGGCCTCCGTCAGCCGTCCGGCCTGGTGGTGCTGGAGCGCGAGAGCAAAGGCTTGCGGGACGGTCATCATCTGGGGATTCGGAAGAATGGAATAACCACGGATTGCACGGATGGCACGGATTGAAGAGAATTCCATCCGTGTAATCCGTGCAATCCGTGGTCAAAAGACGACGTTGCGGCGAAGCCGCTTCATGTCTTTCGTGGACCTCTATTCCATTTTTTGGATTAGCAGGGCGGTGGTGGTGAGCCAACCGAACCGGCCGTGACCGCCCGGCTCAACTCATCCGTCACGCGCTCAATCACCGAATCCCAATCTCCCATCGCTGGCTGCCGGAAAAGCTGCATCGTCGGATACCACGGGGTCTCGCCGCCCTCCCGGCCCCAACGCCAATCCGGCGCGAAGGGCAACAGTGTCCAGACGGGCCGCGCCAGCGCCCCGGCCAGATGGGGGACGGCGGTGTCCACGGAAATGATCAGGTCGAGTTCCGCCATGAGTGCGGCCGTGTCCGCAAAGTCCCGGATGTGCGCGGTATGATCCACGATGGACGCCGTGCCGGCGAATCGCTGAATCTGTTCCGCGCTAGGACCCACCTGCAAGCTGACGAACTCGACGTCCTCGACACGCAAGAGAGGATGCAATTTTTCAAATGGAACGTGCCTTTTCCGCAGCAGGAAATTGTTCGGGTTCGAGGCCCAGGCGATTCCCACGCGCCACCGCGCCTGGCCCCCGCCGAGCCGGGCGCGCCACGTTTCGCGTCGAGCCGGGTCGGCGAAAAGGTAGGGCACCTGGCGCGGAATGCTTTCGAGCTTCGTCTGGAAAGCGAGGGGCAGGCTAAGCATCGGGACGTGCAGATCGAATGGCGGCAACGGTGCGCCGGCGGCCACCACCGCGCTCACGCCCCGGGCGCTGCGGAAGAGTTCCACCAGGGAGTCCTGGCATTCGACAATCACCTCGGCGCCGCGCGCCGCGAGCAACTCGGCGTAGCGAATGAATTGGATGGAATCTCCCAGCCCCTGTTCCGGGTGGATCAGCACGCGCCGCCCTTGCACCGTTCCTCCGTCCCAGATCGGTTGGGAAAAATCGCGCTGGCCCAGGCGGAATACCTCCCGGCGCGCTTCGTACAAAGGCCATCCGTGCTCGAGATCGCCGCAGAGCAGCAAAAGGAAGGCATGGTTGAACTTCACGGCTCCGCGGCTGGGCGCCAATTCGTAGGCCCGCCGGCTGGCGCCCAGGGCCGCATCGGTCTGCCCGAGATTCAATAGCGCACACGCCAGGCTGTTTTGGACTTCAGCATTGTCCGGCGCGAGTTCCAGCCCCCGGCGACAGGCCGCGACGGCTTCATCCAATTGGCCAAGTTCCAGCAGCACGTTGCCGAGATTGCTATGGGCTTCGGGCCGTTCCGGTTCGAGTTCGAGAGCCCGGCGACAAGCGCCAAGGGCCTCCTCGATCCGCCCTTGCTCTTTGAGCACCTTGCCCAGATTGAGGTGCGCGTCCGTGAAATCAGGCCGGATGGCGATGGCGCGGCGATAAGACGCCTCGGCATCTTCGAACCGACCGCACTTCGCGAGCGTGTTGCCCAGGCGATTGTGTGCTTCCGCGAAATCCGGTCGAATGCGGATCGCGGCGCGATACACCTCCACAGCCCGGTCGAAAGCACCTCGCTCTTTCAGTGCATCGCCTAGATTCAGGCGGGTTTCCAAATTGTCCGGTTTCACTCGGAGCGCTTCGCGATAGGCCGCGACCGCGTCGTCAAGCTGGCCGGCGCACTTGAACAGATCGCCGAGATTGTTGTGCGCGTTCGCGTCGTCGGGCCGGATCTCAAGCGCTCGCCGATACGCCCGCACGGCTTCCTCATGCCGGCCCATCTCCCGCAGGGCATTGCCCAGATTGTTGTGAAACTGGGAATCATCCGGCTTCAACTCGATCGCGCGGCGATACGCTTCCAGGGCTTCGTCCATCCGGCCTTGGTCGCGCAGGACATTGCCCAGATTGTTGTGGGCCTCCGGATACGCGGGGTGCAGCGCAATCGCCCGGTGATAAGCAGCCATGGCTTCATCGAGCCGGCCCGTGGCGCGGCAGGCTTCGCCCAGATTGCCGTGTGCGGCCGGGTTGTTCGGATTCAGGCCGATGGATCGGCCAATCAATCCGATCGCCAGATCATGGCGTCCGGTTTGGTGGAAAATGATCCCGATGAAGTGCAGCGCATCGGCGTGGTTCGGCTGCAGCGTGAGAATCTCCCGGTAAAGCGCTTCCGCCTCCGCCAGCCGTCCGGCCTGGTGGTGCTGGAGGGCGAGATCGAAGGCTTGCGGGACCGTCACATGCAGGGGGGTTCAGAACGTCATACCCCTCGTGCACTCCATCTGCAACCTCCTACCTGCCGAGGAGGCGGAGGGGAGTAATGGGAGATGGGAAATGGGCGAGCCGACGATTCCCGATGTGGGCACCTTTCCGAGGCTTGGAAAGCCCCGGCTACCGGCAGGTTATCGCTTCGCGATATTTCTGTGGTTCCAATGAGTAAGCGGCGAAAGGATTACTTTAAAATCCATTCGCCCAATGCGGCGGCTCGCTTCCTCCAGCGGCATGCCGGTGTCCGGTCTCGAGAGAGCGGACACCGGCATCGATTGCCGCGAGCATTTCGGGCGGCGACATTAGACTCGCGGAGCAGAGGGCCGAGTTTTAGGCTTGGAAGCAGTTACACCTGCTGACTTTGTCTATGGAGCCTCCGAATCGTTTCCGGGAATCAGGCCAGCCTGCGGCGCAAATAGCCGCAGCCGGACATCGCCAACCCGAGCATCACCAGAGTCGAGCCACCATCGGGTACAGATGAGCCACCGGGCGGGGAAACTTCAATCTCGAAATTGGGGCCGAAGTAAACGGTGCCACCGGTCTGAGGAGGGCTTGGTAGATCGGCTTTGGTGCTTTGGTCGACGGCAAATCCATCCCAAGTAATACCGCTGTACGGGTCCAAAACTTTGACGGTCCCGGAGGCAGAATAATAAGCGGAAGCGGTGCCGAATGCCACGACCGCGTACTCCAGGCCCGCACCCAGTGTGATTGCCTGCGAAAGTTTTTGGCTGTAGAAGCTCGAGTCCTCGGCACTCACGCCGGAACTGGCCGTGACTTGAGTGGAAGTCAGAAGCGTACCTGTGCCACCAGTGACCTGGTAGAGATAGACTGTCAACCCCGCTTCGTTCTTGGCGACATCCAAGGCATCCAGCGTTATTTGTTGATTCGCCGTGAAGTAAAAGGCGGCGTTACCAGAACTGCTAGTGGAACCGGCGGTGAGTGTTGTCGGGTCGAACCCAATCACATCTCCCCTCGCTGCGAGTGGCGCTAGTACTCCTGCAAGCGCAATTAACGTACCTATCGTAATTTTCATATTATCTGTATTGATGGAACTCCTTGAGTTTTGCTCCGCGCAACGGTTAGCAGGAAGCGCGCCGTTCTTTGCTGCGTCTTCACTGGCGCTCTCTGTCCTCCTCTCTTAATGATCAAGCCGTCGATCTCTTATGGCTTATTCTTGTTGGCCAAACAATTTTTCAAACGCCATTCCATGTCGACTCGAGGCGTCGCGTTTTGTAAGGATTACCGACAGAACTCGGCCCGGCGGCGCGATTATCATGGCCCGCGCTAATATCGTCACAGTGTGATGGTTTCACTGGTGTGATCACTTATTAGCCATAACTATCGCTGGATAACCGATCAAAATTAGTAACACCATATTTTGTAGAAATCTCATCGGGGCCGATGGAGGGCTCTCTTTTTCCGTCGCACCCTCCCAAGTTCTTGAAAACGGCGTCGTCCGGTTACTTGCAAAAGAGTCCGGTTACTTACGTAAGAAAATGAAAAATCACAGTATTTCTATATTTAATTTCTGCTTATGAGGTAAGCGTGAAATTTCGGCGAGAACCTCGTTCGTGCTCGTGGGCGTAGATTACACAGGTTCGACCGATCCGGCAATGGGCTTGCACTGCGTCACATTTCCTACCCGCTCGCTAGTCTCGAATTCCCAAATAGCGGTACGGGCGCGCGCCGCACAGGCGCAACCACAGCATGCTGTGTTCGCTGGCCGTCACTCTCGGCTCCGGTTCCGCTTCGGCCTCGTAAAAGACGCCTTTGCTTTTCGACGGATTGGCCCACCGAACAAAAAGTACGACGTGGCCATGCGGTGCATCCATGATGTCGCCGGGTTGAAGTTCGTCAGGGGAACGAAGTGCCTCGCATAACCCTGGGAGCATCGCTGTCCCGAATTTATGCGGCAGCTTCCAGCAGCGGGAAATGAATCCTGAGCAATCGACCCCGGCTGCTTCTTCGCTGACCGCGGCATCGCCCTGCCGCCGCTTCGCGGGGGAATACACGTCGCCCGCTGCCTTGCCTGCCTTCAACGCCGCGTCGAAACTCTGTGGCGTGTCGAAACCGCCCCATTTGTACGGCACGCCGATATTGTCCTGCGCGATGCGCCACTTGCCGGCCTCGGCCTTTTCGCCTGTGGAGTCCGGCGTCTGGATTTCGATTCCGCGTGCGTCAGTGCCATGACGAATATTTTTCGCCGTCGCCTCCCAGCGATGCTCCGCATAGGTGCGTGCGATCGACATTACTTCCCCGCGAGAAACAGACTGGTTTTCGACCGACTTCGCGAGACTGCCTGCCGGCAGCGCTCGGCGCGTTGAGAAATAATACCACGCTCCAGCGCACGACACCAACACCACCGCTACCTCCAGTATCCACACCAGCAAGGTGAGGACTCGCGGACGTCGAGCAAGAGCGGAGTAAGACATGATTTCCTCGTTTCCCAAACCATTAGCATTATGAGGGCGTTCAGACGAGAACTGCACAACGGCGCCCATCCGGCACGGTTGTCTTTTCCCGGCCCGCCCGCTATGAGCCAGCGGGATGTGTGTTTTAGGTCGCGTGATTCAATCCAATCGCAATTTCTTCAAATCTCGGGCCCCGTGCCAAAAGCGAAGCACTTTGACGCACCGAGCAGCGTCGTCTGTCTGGTAAAAGATGAGGTAAGGTGAAAATAGAATCTTCCGCACGCCGGGGCGTTGCCGCACTTTGGTACCGCGATGCGGCAGCTTGCGGAGCGTGTCCGCAACATTGATCAGACGTGTGCCAAGGCGCTCGGCCGCATTCGGATCATCCACTGCAATGTAACGAACGATCTCCTGAAGATCGTCCAAAGCGAGCGGCGAAAGAATTACTTTGAAATCCATTCGCCCAGCCGTCGACGAGCTTCCTCCAGCGGTACACCTGGTCCGGTTTCAAAAGAGCGGATACCGGCATCGATTGCTGCGAGCATTTCTGGCGTTTCTTCTAGGTCTACTTCCGCATCCAACCCAACCAAACGATGCAAAAGGACTTCCCGCTCGCTGGCACTCAAGCGGGGAATCTCTTCGAGGATTTCATTCATGCTCATAGGGGCAAACTACATGAATCACGCCACTGCGGCAATTCTCCTCTCCGCGTGCCCAAATGGAGTTGGGCACTAGGGAATCTGCGTTTTAAAATGAAGCGGCCGAGATCGGCTCGGCGCTCATCCGGAGACCGAGGCCATTGTCTTTTCCCGTCCCGCCCGCTATGAGCCAGCGGGATGTCCTCTGAAGTGTCCCCCGCGCGCCGTATCCTGGTCTGGGCGGCGCTGTTGTTTTCGGCGGTGACCTTCCTCGTTTCCTGGTGGCACTGGTGGACGTTTCAGTACGGCACCTTCGACCTCGCGTTTTACGTCCAGGCGCTGTGGCTGGCGCTGCGGGGCAAGTTCATGGTCTCGCTGCTCAACGTGCCGCTCATGGGCAATCACGCCGAGCCCATCGTCTTTCTGCTCACGCCGCTTTTCGCCATCTGCCCGCACCCGATGCTGTTCGTGGCGGTGCAAACGCTGGCTTTCGCGAGCATGCCTTTCACCGCGTGGCGCATCGGGCGCGGGCTGGGGCTCGCGCGCCCGGCGGCGCTCTGTCTCGCGCTGGCCACGCTGGTCACGCCGGCGACGTTCTCCGTCGCAATCTATGAATTTCATCCCGAGGCGCTGGCCGCGCCGCTGCTGCTGCTGCTCATCGAGGCGCGATTGGCGGGGCGTTACCGAATGTTCTGGCTGTGGTTCGTCGCCGTGCTCGCGGTGAAGGAGAACATGGCGCCGCTGCTGGTGATGTACTGCGGCGTGTTTGCGCTGCTCGAGTGGAAGAAGGAGCGCCGGTGGCAGGTCGCGTGGAATGTCCTGCCTGCGCTGCTCGCCATCGGGTGGTTTCTGGTTTACGGCAAAGTCATCAGCCCGGCGGTCAACGCCGGCAACGTCGATTACCTTCAGCTTTACGGGCAGCTTGGCTCATCGCCGGGGGACATCATCCACAAATTCTTCACCGAGCCGCATCGTCTTTTCGGCGCCCTGCGCACTTCGCTCACGCAGGGCAATATGCTGCCGGCGCTGCTGCTGCCTTTCCTCGCGCTGCCACTGCTCCGCCCGCGCTGGCTCTTGATCGCGGCGCCGCTCCTCGCGCAACATTTTCTCTCCTACCGCTACTCGGAATGGTCGCTCGGCGCGCACTATCCCGCGCCCTTCATCGCGCTTTTCTGGATCGCCACCGCGGAGGCGCTGACGAAGTTTCGCGCGCAGAAGTGCATTGCCATCGCCGTGCTGCTGGCGTGTGTGGGCGCGCATTTCCGCTTCGGGCCCGCGCGGGAAATCGTCCACGAAATCCCCGGCCTCAGTGCCGCGCTCGAGGAGCGCGAGTGGAAGGCGCAGATGATCGCCAATATCCCCGACGACGCCTCGGTGACGGCGGGCCTGGGCTTTCTCTCGCATCTCGCCAAGCGCGAGCAAATCATCTCGCTGCACCACATCTTGAAGGGCTTGAAGACGCTCAGCGTGGCGGCCTACACGCCGCCGCCGCCCGGCGACGTGGTCGTCATCGACTACGCCGATCCCCTCACCTTCAGCACCGTCGCCGGCTATTATCATCCGTGGAGCCACGTCGACGCCACGCACTCGATCCCCTCGAGCGACCGCCTCCTCAACGACTACCTGCGGCAGGCGCAGTGGGCCGTCGAATCGCGGAACTCGGTGTCGCTGCTGCGCCGCAGCACCAGGCCGCCGTTGCCCGCGCTCCAGGGCACGCCCGTGAAAATCGACGACCAGACCACGCTCTCCGCCATCCACATCACTAAACGCCTTGCCGGCGCCTGGCAGATCACCATGACGTGGCAATTCACCGGCGAACGGCGGCGGTTTCCGTGGCTGATGCTCGTGCTCTCCGATGGCAAGACGCTTTATCCCATTGTCAAGGGAATCTGCGGCGCCGAAGCGGGCGAAGGTCAGTACACCGAGGAATGGAACGTCGTCTTTCCGACGTGGATGCACGCCGGCTACCACTCGGTCTTTGCCGAATTCTACGACGGCAACGAAGCCGCCTGGCACAAGAAACTCCCGCCCACCGACCAGACCTACCTGCTCACGCTCATCAAACTCGGCGACACCGAAATCACGCCGGGCGACTTCACCGCACCGCCGGCGAAATAAGGGTCCACTCATCCATGGCGCTCACGTCCACAAGGTCTTCAGTCGCTCTTTTTCCGCGACACCGAGGGGGAAGCGTTTGCTCATCGGATGGTCAGCGATTCCGGCCAGCTCGCGCAGCTCGGTGTGGAGGTGTTCCGGCCGCACGCGAATGCCTTTCTCGCGGTCGCAGGCCAGCGTTCCGGGAATGATGGGCACGCTGAATTGTTTCTCATCGGTGGCTCCGATCACGCGATTGCCGCGGATGCCGCGCCCCATGAACATGGCCGAACCGATGGACCAATGATCCTTTCCGTTGCCGCCATTGTACGTCGGGGTGCGACCCATCTCACTTTGGATGACGATGACGAGTTTGTCCCGGATCTGCAATTCCTCGGCGCGCCGGACCAGGTAGGTGATGCCCGCGAGGAATTCTGGAATCAGCTTCATCTGATCGATGTCATTGTTGTTGTGACTGTCGAACTGGCCGATGCTCAGATTCGCGGAGACGCAAACGCCGGCTTTGAACGCCGCCAGCGCGATCTCGGCCTGCTGGGACATACGTCCCTTGGGAATTTTGGCAGGAATGTAGGGAGTGATTCGTTGCAGGGACTGCGAATTGACTTGCGCCGCGTAGAGCATGCTCTGGGCGCGCTCCACGCGCGGCAGCAGCACATCGGACACACGGTTATCGAGCTGCTCCTTGAGCGCACGCTGGATGCGGTCGATGACGAAGTCATCCTGGTAGGGGGTCTTGGGATTCCCTTCGATGGCGTCGGCGTTGGCGACCTTGCTGAGCGACTGCAAGTAGGGGACGCGCGACATCGCCACCAGATTGCCGGTGTTGGAGTAGTTGCCGAACGTGACGAACGCGAGCGGACACGTGGGTCCTTTGCAGGCGGCCACCAGGGCCGCGAAGGTCGGGTAGGCCAGGCTGTCGAGTTTGCCGGTCGCCATATAGCGGGCTCCGGGCGAATGGTTGTTCACGGAATAGTCCAGGCCATTCAGGACGAGCAGTTCGCTGCCGAATTCGGTGAAAAAATCCTCGTTGCTCAGGCCGCCTTGAATCTTCCCGGCAGTGGGAGCGAACTGATGATTTCCGTGCGTGACGATCTCGCCCTGCTGATAGAGGCGATTGATCCCACCGATGCCTTTGGGGTCCATCAGATACGTCGTGTCCCAGCCGCCCGACGCGTTGAAGACGACATAGTAGGGGCCATCGTAGGCAGAAAGTTCCTGGGACTCCGCCCCGCTGAGCGCGGGCATCCAAACGGGTGCGGCCACGCCGAGTCCCGCCAGGCCGCACAGTTGGAGAAAATCGCGTCTGGATTTGTTATTCATAAAGGAAGGACTCCTGGCGGAGGAGATAGGTGACCACGCCGCGCCAGGCGCGCACCGTGTAGGTCGGGTCGGGAAGGCGCTCGCCGCCACCGCGGCAGGAGTAGATTTCCTGCGGCTCGATTCCCTGGCGCTGGTGCGCATCGGCAAGGATGCCTGCAAACAAACGAAAGGTTCGCTCCACTTCGGGATCGCTTTCGGTGGACTCGTAACGGCCGAGCACCAACCGCTGTAAATGAACAATGGCCGCGCGAATGCGCTGGTCGCCTTCGGGCGATCCGCCCGGCAGCACATCCGGCTCGATCTTGGGAAAAAGCCGACGTTGGCCCGGCTCGAGGGCGAAATCCGCCGCCACGTTTTTGCAAGCCACGTCGTTGGCCATGATCCGCTGGAGCGCCCCCATGGCCCCGCTGGGATCGACGGCACGCTCGGTGACCTCCTTGGAATCGATGCCGCCGTAGAGGATGGCCGCTTCCTTGTCGTGCAGGCGGCCCCACGGCCGGCCAAAGATCGCCGCCACTTTTCGCTCGATCTGCTCGGGGGAGAGCATTCGCGCCAGGCCCAGATCGGCCAATTCGGCCTGCCGCTCCAGGGGCGCCGGGGTCGTCGCGGCAGGGTCCCGCGCATCGGCTCGATAGAATGGAGATGCGACCCATTGCTTGAAGACGCCTTTGAGATTGAAGCCACCCTTGGCGAATTCCGCGGCGATCCGCTCAACCTCGTTCCGTTGGGCTTGATAGGCCCGCCGTTTGGCGTCGTAGAGTGGATCGTCGATGGTCGCCGGCGGCAGCAGGACTTTGCGCCCGGTGAGGATGTAGTAAACATGCTCGACCATGGTGGTGGCAAAGCGCGGATCTTTCGCCGTGCGTTCGCCGAGCCACTGCAAGGCACGCCAGCGTTGCTCAGGCGGCAGCTCCTCGCCTTCCAAACCGGGACTGAACATATCCTTGAACCAGCCATCTTTCCGCGGACCAAACAGCGCGTCCGGCAGGGCGTAATAGTCCTGAAAGAGTCCCGCGATGGGATCGATCGTCTTGTGGCAAACCACGCACTCGGACGCCTCCATCGTGGGAACCTTGAATTTCGCGGTGATCGCCGCTGCATCCGAGACGCGCGGGGCAAGTTCCAACACATCGACCCCCAGAAAATGCTGAAAGTACATGCGCGCGCGCAAACGGTTTCGGTTCGTCTCGGTGGTCGGGTAACGCCGCAAGTATTGAAAGGTAGTGAGCAGCCCGGCATGGGGATAAAAGCCCGTCGCCGATTCCTGCACCTTGCCATTGCGATGCTTGAGCGCGGGCAGTCGCACCGGGAGATATTCGAAGGGATCCTCCGGATCGTGGAATTGCTCGCGCAGTTCATCGAAGACCCCGTAGCCCCGCGCGGTGTAGGGGGAAACCATGATGTAATCCGCCGTCACAATCTCCGTGAAGGGCCGTTCGTTGCGGACGATGTACTTGATGAGCTCCGTCGGCTCCCTCAGCATCGCTTCGCGATAATCATTCGCCAGTTTGTAACGCGCCTTTTGCTGCGCTTCTTTGTCCTCGATTTTGCTCAGATCATACTTCTGGAACCAGTTGCGCGTCTTCTCGAAATTGTCATACGCGAGCGCGGTTTCGGGCGACCCGTCGTATCCCCGCGTGAGCAGGATATCGTTAAACGCTTCCGCCAGGCGGTCGTAGAAGGCGTCTTCCTTCATCAGGGCATCAAGGATCGGCCCCGCTGCTTTCAGCCCCTCCTTTTCCATCGCCTCCATTTCTAGTTCTGTCGGGAGCCGGCCGGCGAGAGAGAGCGTGACGCGCCGCACCAGTTTTCGATCGTCGAGCATGGTGATCCCGTCGAAAAATGAACGGGCATCCTGTGTGGCGATCGCGGACGTGGACGCCGGCCTGCCGCCTGGCGGCGCATTCACCTGGCGGACGAACTCGGCGAGAATGCGATAGCCAGTCGAATCCGGCTTGAGCACCTGTTTGCCTTCGTGGTCCAGGCCACCGGTGGCCTTCGCCAGCAGGCGCGATTCATCCTTCTCCCGCACCGCGGCGATCCGCTCGAAAGCCGCGCGATTGTGCCGCAGGGCCTCGCCTGGCTCTTTCTCCCGCGACGGATCCTGAAGCACGAATTTGCTGTCCTCGGCATCGCCCCCGGGCTTGTGACATTTCAGGCAGGACTGCGCGCCGACCTTCGTCCAGACCTCGTCCAAAAAGAAATCGCCCTCGACAAAGCAGGCCGGTCCCTGATGTTGCGCACCTGCCGGCGCCAGCTCGGGAGGGCCCGAATTCTCTCCATGAAGGCCGCAGGAAACGACCCATAAAACTGGCAACGCCAGACGAACGGGGAAACGGCGCGACATAGGCATTTTGTCAATCAGCAGAGCTTCCCAGCATTAGGGCGTTTCACAACCATTTTATGGCCGAACTCGAAGACCGCTGGCGCTGGAACGGAATCGGTCCTCACCCTGGCAACGAGGCTGAATCATTCTGGACAGACAGGACAGATTATTCTACCCTCTTCCGCATGAAGCCGCTTCAACTCCAGGAGGCCAAACAGCAATTCTCCGCCGTCGCCGAGAAAGCGGCCGGCGGCCAGCCGCAGATCGTCACCAAGCACGGCAAGCCTTTCGTGGTCATCGTCGGTGTGGCCGACTGGCAGAAAGCCAGGCCCAAAAAGCGTACCGTGCTCGAAATGCTGCGTTCCTGCCCCGTGGATCTCACCGAACTCGATCTTACCCGCAGCAAGGAACTCCCGCGCGACATCGCGCTGTGAACTTTCTGCTCGATACCAACGTCGTCAGCGAGACCACGCGACCGCAGCCCAGCGCGCTGGTGCTCGACTGGATCGCCGCCCAGGCCGGCGAATCACTTTTCATCAGTGCCATCACCATCGGCGAGTTGCGGCGGGGCGCACTGCTTCTCCCCGTGGGAAAAAAGCGCCGGGCGCTGCTGCGCTGGCTCGAAACCGGCATCAAGGCAGATTTCGCCGGCCGCATCCTCCCCGTGGATACCGCTGTGATGGAACGCTGGGCACAACTCCAGGCTACGTCGGAGCGAGCGGGCCGACGCCTGCCCCTGATGGACAGCCTGCTCGCCACGCGCAACACCGCCGATTTCAAGGCTGCAGATGTGCCGCTCTTCGATCCATGGGCGCACAGTGGCGGCAGGTGAAAGGGACGTGCCGGCGGTGTCCGGGAATGTCAATCCGCACGGAATGACCTTTTTGCGACCCCCACCTGCACGTTTTCGTATCGCGATTCCTTGGCTGAACCCTACCTCCCAAGCTAAGGGACGTAGATTTTCTCCCTATGGGCCTTGATTTCCTCTAGGTGCGCTTTGATTGATGCTTCACCTGCAGCTTGAAGCAACGCCGTTACGTCTTGTGGATGGGCTGCGAACAGTTGATGTACTACAGTTCTATAATTCTCTCTTGCCGCCGGCGGAATCTGATTGGGAGGGCGGTTCTCACGCGGTGGATTTATGCGGCGCACATCCATAACGAAATGAAGCATTTCGTACGGTTCTGCCTCAGGACCACGTTCGAATTGAAACATTTGAATTCCATTGGAGTGGTCAATTTCCCAATCCTGCTCCCATAACAGCGAAGCAATCGTTTTTGGGACAGCTAGTTTAAAGAATCCCTGGAAATCCTGCTCCAGAAACGCCGCGCTCTCGCGGTTGGCAGACCTCTTCAAGTAAATCGGATTCAACATGGCGTGCTCGGCGAGATTCTGGTCAACATAGCCCCTCATCATCTCGAAGTAGTCCGTTCCAAGGTTGGGAGGACCGACCCGCGTTGTAAACATCAATGTGAACTCGTTTAGTTGGTACGGCTGCCCGTTCGGCAAAGTTCCTGGTTGGCGTTGCCATTCGAAAACTTTTCGAAACGCGTTGACGACCCTTCCTGGAATTCCTTCCTTCGGCTTAAATAAATAGGTTTCGAGATCAAGGTTCAGAATGTCGAATGGGAAACTACGAATGAAAATTTGCTTTGTCTCTCTTAGTCGCTGCTTTTCTCGAACCGCAGCGGTGTTTTCCTCATTTTTTGGTGGCTCCAGCGGATCAGGATTATTAATGGCAAGCGGTTCAAGTGGATCGTCTACCAAAATTGCTTTCACAAAATCACTTGCAAACCCCTGTGCCCCGGGGATTCGCTTTTGTGTTTCGATGACGTATTCGGAATCAACGTCAAAGAAATAAACCGTATCGAATTTGCGAGTTTCGGTTGACCGTCGAATAACCTTTTCAAGATCCAGCATCAAGACGTCGAGTGCGCCCACAGCGCAGAAGGTAAAATACTTGAGACGTCGTTGTTCAGCTGCTGTCTTTGCGGCTTTGCGAAGTGTTCTTAAGCGCATCCTACACCGAGGTAACCATGCCTCCTTACGAATGTAATGCTTTAGGAGACAATCTTCGAATTTGAAAAGGCCATCCATGGCGGGTTACCAACTTCTAAATAGTCGCAGCAAAAGCTCAGAAAAGCGTCTTCGCTTAGCTTCAGATGATTTTTCGAGCATTGAAAGTTCGTACAGAGTGAGAATTGCCGCAGCAATCTGCTTTTGAGATTTGCGCGTGTCCAATGCTTCCTCCGATGGTAACTGAACCTTCAATTTACGCCCTGTCCGCTTCAGAATTGGAAATTCGACATTCGCTTCTGCCGGCTCAATTTCAACCTTGCCATCTGTAGCCTCCGCGAGGATTTCCTTAAATGCGGATAATCTGGCTTCCGAACGAGCATCACGCTTGGCTACGGAGCGCTCATCAATCTTTTGATAGACTTCTGGGAATACATTCCCTCGAAGTACTTTGTGGATGTGCTGCTGCACCGCGCGGAATTGTGGATGGAATCGGTTGAAGCTGTCCCGGTCTACGTTCAATGCATCTTCGAGTCCTTCGTCAATGTAGATTTCACCAGTCAACCACCGGCTTCGAGGTCCTTCATTGAACTTGTAGTCCAGCATACTTGGGTCGTAATAGCCGATCGCTACGTTCTTGATGCGGATCATGATTCCCCGCAGTTCGTCCGGTTTGATTTGTCTCCCTTCTTGAACTGCGAGGTAGCCATGAAATCTAAGCTTTCTTCCGTAAATCATTCGCTCTTGCTCTTCGATGGGGAAGGTCGTGTATCCTCCGGGATTCCCTTTTAGGTAGATAGGCTTGGCGAGTTCCAGAGAATCGACAAGCACTTTGAAATCATATTCCTGCAATCGCTTATCATCGGCTTTGATCAATGCTTTCGGAAGAGCGTCCGTGCTTACATACGGAATTGGACAAGCCGCAGAAAGCTCCCAAAGGAGTTTCCAATAATCCCCCAGTTGCTGTAGCGAATGAACGTGTGCCATCACGTCGACAGCCTTGCGCCAAATCAAAGGCGGTTCTTCGAATCCTTCTGCGTTGAGCGACTCTCTAAACGACTGAGAAAACGTCGGATGAACGTCATCCGCGATGATTCTAGTCCCACTCTTGTTTTCTGTGAACGGTTCATAGGGTTCGAGCGTATACTCCCCGACATCGATTTCGGTGATCGGGAATTGTTGGTTGTCGATCTGGTCACCAGTTTGTTTTGATTGGACTATCTCCGGATCGTCGGCATCAAGCCGCTCCTTCATTAAATCGTAAAGTCGAACGCGAGCTGCAAAAGGCTCTCCGTCTTTTGGTGAACTCATTATCCGGAATGAGCCGCAAATTTGCGCGATACCGAGCATGCCGATTCCCAATCGCCCAATTACTGGGCGATTGTTGATTAATGTCAGATTTCTTGGGCGTTTGTCGCTGTTGCCGATATTGCCGGCCATCAAGCGCTTGAACTCATCTTTGGAAAAACCGTCACCATTGTCTTCAATTGAGACCTGTAAGAAGTGAGGATAATTCGTCGCAATACGAACTACTCGCGCGTTTGCGTCCCAAGCATTGCTGACCAATTCTCTGAGTGCACTCGCCGGACTCCGATAAAGTCCGCGGCTCAAATGGGCGAGGGCCTTTTCGTGAACGTATATTTTATTCGATCTGGGCATGGTCAAAGACCCTGTACGATCGGTTTTTCAAGCAACAGGATATTCTCATTCAAATAACTCCGCGTGGACGTGGCCCACCGCTGTCGCCATTTCCGAATTCCAATTACATTGAAACCCGCTGCTTGAGCAACTTCACCGAGAATAGACGCAGTCGAAATGTGTACTTGAAAGTAAGAAGCTTGATCACCGACGACGTAGGCGCATTTTGCGCCGGTGGTCAGCAAAGGTAGCACTGATTTAAAATGTCGGTACATGCCGCCGAAATATTCCTTGACAACGCGTCCGTACAACCTTGCAAAGCCATATTGTTTTCCAATTGCCGCGCGTTCGACCCTTTCAGACAATTTCTGTATCACTGCGATGCCTTCAACGTGTCTGGCATCCGAGTCTTCTTTGTAAATCCCCTTGGTATGAGAGCGAATCATGCTCTTTTTTATCGCCTGTAAGGATTCCTTATCGATGACGGCTTCAAGGAAGGCGAGTTCCAACCTGGTATTGCGTGTGTAGTCATGTTCGGTTGGATAAGGAGGTGAACATATCACAGCACTAAAGCCCCCCACTGGGGGAGATACCCACCCTGTGTCAAATCTTCGCGAATCGCCGAGGAGAATTTTCGCCGTCCCCCGCGCGACTCCCGCTGTTGCCTCAAGATCTTCGACCATAGTCAGGATCTTGCGTTTGTAAGCGGCAAGCACATCGATTTTTGTGCGTTTTGAGCAATATAATTCGGGGCCGAATTTGACATTCGACGCACTGCGCACCAAGACATCAGCGGTCGCCAGCAAGAAAAAGTTCTTATATGAGTCCTCAATCCGGCTTGCTCGGATCGCGTGCTTTAACGCGATGATGTCGTACAATGGATCTCGATCGATCCAGCCACGCTCGATCATCCCGGAATCTCTCAAATACTTGTAGGTTGGGTCTTGGCGTAGAACTAAAGTTCGCGCTCGTAGCTTCTGCTGGCGCATTAGAATTGCCGCGCAGTATCGTTTAATCAACAAAGGCCTCAGTTCCCAACTAGTCTTCACTGTCGCCGCGAAGCAACTCACCGGATTTGCATCAATAGACCAACAGGCAATACTGCGTTTCATTGACTCGACCGCTGTCGTTCCGCTGCCACCAAACGGATCTAGCACCGCTTTCCCTTTGCTAATCCGAAACTCCGTAAGCAGGTCGGAAACAAGATGGTCTGAATAACCGAGGACGAGACGATACCAGTCATGCACTTCACCATTTTTGAA
>Ga0206946_1080_pt1 | contig 28752 bp, 26 predicted proteins | sample Alteio_BWOrgHeat_2_FD_152965 | JGI IMG/M metagenome (GOLD analysis project Ga0206946, IMG submission 152965) | Enriched cells from forest soil in Barre Woods Harvard Forest LTER site, Petersham, Massachusetts, United States -... | ecosystem: Environmental > Terrestrial > Soil > Temperate forest > O... | reverse complement strand
GGACTGCGCGCTGCTCGAAGGCGAAGGCGTCGATATGATTTTCGCTCCGACGGTGGATGAGATGTATCCGTCGGGAGCGAGCACGTTTGTCGTGGTAGAAGGTGTGAGCGACCGGCTTGACGGGGCTTCGCGGCCGGGACATTTTCGCGGCGTTACTACCATTGTCAGCAAGCTGTTTCACATCATCTGTCCGCACAAAGCGTTTTTTGGCCAGAAGGATGCAGCGCAGGTTGCAGTGCTGCGCAAGATGGTGCGCGACCTGAATTTCCCCTTGCGGCTTGTCGTCTGCCCAATCGTTCGTGAGGATAACGGCCTCGCGATGAGCTCACGCAATCGATATTTATCGGAGCGCGAGCGTCTACAGGCTCTCGTGCTGCGCCGCGCACTTGTGCAGATAGAGAAGCGCGCAAGCGAAGGCGAGATGTCATCGCGAACACTGATGGAAATGGCCCGCAATGTCTTCGCTTCAGAGCCCGATGTCCGAATCGACTACATTGCTGTCGTTGACCCGGAGACATTGGAAGATGTACCCAATGTGCGCGATGGCGCGCTGGTCGCGGTTGCCGCTTTCGTAGGAACGACGCGGCTCATCGACAATATCCTGCTGTAGCTCTCTACGCCTGTATTTGTGCTCCCCACCCTTTGCTTCACAAAGGATGGGGCATCCCTTTTCGTATTTTCCACTCGCAAAAAACAACTACTGAGGCTTTTGCATTGGCATGCTGCCCGCCGGATGCTCATGCTCGTCAGGTTTGGGCACGAACTGCGCGGGCATGGAATTGCCGCGATGGCAGGTAGCGCAGGTTACGCTCTTGTCCGCAGGCGTTGCATCCGGATCATGGATCTGCGACATAAATTTCGCATTAATCTCCTGCGTCATTGCGATCATGGTGCGCGCGCTGCCCTTCTCAGGTTTGGTATCGGCTGCGAAGTTCGGCCGGTGTGTCTGCTGATCTACCTCATGACAGAAGTTGCAATGCACTCCCAGCGCCTGAGAGTAGCCGCGCATCAGCTTCATCAGATCTTCCGTCGAAATATCCTTGGGCAAGATCTGCAGGTTCGTCGGCTTGGGCATGGGGGCGCGGGTTTGCGGTGCGGGAGCCTTGGTCTCCGGTGGCGTCGCATCCTGGCCTGCCAGAGGAAGGCTGGCGCATGCGAGACAAGCTGTGAATGCGATGAAGAGAGCGCTGCGTTTCATGCGATATCGGTCCGTCCTTTTTCTGCCGTTGCTGTTAATTCTGCCAAGTATACGGACGAGTGTGTGAAAAGGTCACCCACCGCGAGAAACAAATTTATTTCCTGCGATGACGAAGCGCGCCAGCAGATCAGCGGCATGGCGGATGCCGATGCGCGGCGTCACCTCAATTCCATCCGGGCTGTAATTGTCGCTCTCAATGCGCAGGCAGGAAGCCGCGCTGGTCACAGCGACGCCATTGTGCGCGGCGCGGGTAATGTCGAGTGCCTGACACAAGCGGCCCGGCCCTGAGGTCAGCAACTGAGGTTTCGGATTGGGCGGCAGCTTGCGGAGCTTGGCCATGGCCGCCAGCCCTTCTACCGGCTCCAGTGCGCGGATCAGCACACCTCCCGCCTGCCCGTCCGGTTCGCACGACACGTTCAGGCAGTAATACATGCCGTAGATGAAATAAACGTAGGCAAAGCCCGGCGGTCCAAAGAGCACCGCATTGCGCGCCGTGCGCCCCACATAGGAATGTGCTGCCGGGTCTTCCTGGCCAAAATAGGCTTCCACTTCCACAATGCGTCCGACGAGAGACTCGCTCTCCAGTTCGCGAACGACAAGTTTGCCCAATAGGGCACGTGCGACAATGTCCGGAGCGTGCTCATAGAACGACCGGGGGAGAACGGAGACAACATTACGGTAAGGGCGCGCAATCCGAGACATACGAGTCGAATCAAAATATCAGGAACGGGAGCAGTCAACGATGCGTCACCACTCTGGATTCAAAAGTATTGTCACACACCTTGTCGCAGCATTCGTCTTCACTGCGGCAGCGCTTTCTTCTCAGGCCCAGACTTCGAATCCTCGTATTCCGCGAGGCACAACCATTGTGGTGCGGAACAATACCGCACTTAGCTCCGGTCCAGTGCTGTCCGGTCGTGGCTGTGCCGGAGCTAAGTGCGGTATTGTTCCGCACGCTGGTTGGCGATATCTCTGTCCGCGGAACCGTCGTGGCGCGGAGTGGATCCAGGGTGCGAGGCAGGATCGCTGAAGCCGAGTCCTCAGGTCGCCTCAAGAATTCGGGAGTCCTGGCATTGGAGGTCACGTCGGTCAATGGAATTCCTGTCAAAACGGATGCCTTTGCGCGCGATGGTGAAGGCCACACCAAAAGCAATGTCCTGAAGATTGGCGGCGGAGCGGCTGCGGGTGCTCTGCTGGGCGGAATTTTCGGTGGAGGCAAGGGAGCTGCCATCGGAGCAGCCGCAGGTGGAGGCGCAGGAACCGTAGGCGCGGCTGCAACCGGCAAAAAAGAAGCAAAAATCGATGCCGAAACCACGCTGACGTTCACCGTTCAGTAGTCTTCAAAGCAGACGGGGCGGCGATTTGGCCGCCCCCGCTGAGGAAGTCCGTCTGAGAAGAAAAACCAGCGGCTGAAGCCGCGTTGATTATTCAACAACTGGTGAGCGGGTTAAAACCCGCGCCTACCCTTGTTTACGGCATCCCCGTTTATTTTTTCCACGCTTTGATCGCCTCAAGCACCTCTTCGGCGTGGCCTTCCGGTTTTACTTTGGGGAAAATCTTGAGCAAGGTCTGGTCCGGGCCAATTAAATAGGTTGTCCGCTCAATCCCCATCACTTTCTTGCCATACATGTTCTTTTCCTTGAGCACACCAAACTGTTTGCACACTTTTTCGTCTACATCAGCAAGGAGTGGATAAGGAAGGTCGTATTTTGCCTTGAATTTCGCCTGAGCCTTCGGCGTGTCGCGGGAGATGCCCAGCACCACCGCACCGGCCTTCTGGATTTTCTTGAAGACATCGCGGAAGCCGCATGCCTCAATCGTGCAGCCCGGTGTGTCGGCGCGAGGGTAAAAGAACAACACAACCGGGGTTCCGGCGTAATCTGAAAGATGAACGGTATTCTCCTGGTCGTCCTGGAGGGTAAAATCAGAAACTTTTTCGTGAACTTCCATGAATGGGTCCTTCCGCAAGTTTAGAAACATGGGTCAAGACGATTGTTTCCCAGACGGGGAGTCTATGTCACGACCCGTCGCACATGTCCGCCGCCAGGCAATGCGATTTGTCTTCGTCGCGTCCACTTTGATCGCGTCCCTTTGTACCGCGGCTTATGCGCAATACCCGGGCCGTATCCGGAAAGATGCCGATACAGGCCCTACGCTGCGCGCCAGCGGGGTTTTTGAATGGACAGGCGACCTCACCAACCCCAGGGCAGGCAGGCTTATTCCGCTGGCCGTCTGGGATGGACAGCAATATCAACCCGGGGGCTTGTACCTGGCGCAGCCAGCGCCTTTGACCGTCCTTACCGGGACGATTTACGAGTTGGAACAGGCCGGCACACCTAGAGGGCTGTTCAATGTCAACGGTGCCCAAAATCTGGGCGGTTCGTGGATCGCAATTGGGGCAGTGAAGCCCGAGATGGTGATTGTCAAGGCAAAGCCACCCATGTCGAAGCATCCACCGCAGGTGGTGAAGGATGCTGACTCCGGCAGACCTACACTGCATCGGAAGGATGATAGCGAAAGCGGCGACTCTTCGTCATCCGCGAGCAGCGATCCGAATCGGCCGACGCTCCATCGCAAAGATTCGAGCGATACCAGCAATGCTGGATCGACCAGCGGCAGCTCCCAGACAAGCTCGTCTGGCACTCAAACCAGCTCCTCCGGTTCACAGACTGGCAGCAGCAATCCGTCAACCGCGTCCAGCGACGATCCCGACAAGCCGACACTGCACCGCCGCGATTCCAGCGGCAGCAGTTCTGGATCGGATTCGGGCAATACGAGCAGCAGTTCAGGCAGCTCTCAGAATGCTCCCAGCGTCGATCCCGATCGGCCTACGCTGCACCGGCATCAAGACGCGACTGCCGCCAATGGCGGCGGTCCAGTGAGTTTTCCTGCTGACCCTGATCGTCCGAAGCTGCGTTACGGCAAGCCGCAGGTGCAAGAGGGAGCCGTGCAACCTTCGAAGCTTGAAGGCCTGCCGATGGACATGAACCAGATGGCCGCCATCTCTGACGTGAAGACGGGAGAGCCTCATCCATACACCTATAGTTGGACCGATCCAGCGGATGCAGCCAAGTTCAAGGCGGCTATGGAAGATCTGGCGCAGAAGGCAATCGCCGCAGGATTCGAGACGGCAACAAAGCCAGCAAATGTAACAAAGACGGCTACAAAAGCAACAACGGCCCGGCGCAAAGCAGCGACCCCTCCTCCGCTGCCGCCGCTTGAGGATGAGAAATTCAATATTTTCGAGCTTTCCTACAATGGCGGCGCGACGGCGGTTCTAACGGCGAAAACTACCGGCAGCGATGGTGAGGCGAGATACGTTACGTTGATTGCCCAGCCCGATTTTTATGGCACCCCGCAGATATTCTTCAAGAAGTTGACCAGCGACAAGGCGTTAGACATCGTTCCCAGCATGCGTCTTATCGACGCCGCGGATACGGATGGAGACGGCCGCGCGGAATTGATCTTTGAGCTGCGGGGAAAGACTGGCAGGTCGTTCGGTATCTATCGCCTCAGCAGCGGACACGTGTTTGAGGCGTTCAATACAGGTCCGTTGCCCTAAACGGACCTGTATTGAAATTGTCTACATCTTGGGAAGCTGTGTTGTATCCCATCCACCGCCAAGCGCCTTGATAAGGAGCACATTCGCGGCAAACTGACGGGTTGTGATATCGGCCTGTGTGCGCTGGTTGGTCAGCAATGCGGTTTGCGCCGTGAGCACAACCAGATAATCGTCCAGCCCCCTCTTATATCGAGTCGTGCTGATCCGAAGCGACCGCTCTGCGGCCGCAACCGCAGCCGCCTGCGTGACAGATTCCTCATCCAGAATGCGCAGTGCCGCGAGATTATCTTCGACATCCTGGAAGGCGCTCAGCACATTCTGGCGGTAATTGGCGACGGTGACTTCGTAGTTGTCGCGAGCCTCTTGCGTCAGGGCATGACGGCGTCCCGCGTCAAAGAGATATTCCGAGGCGGAAGCGCCTAACGACCACAGCGCGCTTGGCCCCTGAATCCACGTGCCAGGATTTTTGCTTTCAAAGCCGCCTGCTCCGGAAAGAGTGATGTTCGGATAATAGGCGGAAATTGCTACGCCGATCTGCGCATTGGCCGCATCGGCCCGGCGCTCCATGCCTGCAATATCCGGCCTGCGCTCCAAAAGCTCCGAGGGAATGCCGGCCGGGATCTGCGGTAGGGGCAGGTTGAGGGGTGCCTGCGCCAGGCTGAACGTGGACGCCGGTTCGCCAATCAACGTTGCAATAGCGTGCTCGAACTGCGCGCGCGCTACTCCTACATCGATGGCCTGCGCCTGCGTGCTTTTCAGTTGTGTCTCTGCCAGCGCCACGTCTGAATCGGTAGCGACACCGCCTTTGAAGCGCGCCTTTGTAAGATCGAAAGAGGCCTGGAACGAGATGACGGTGTTGTCGAGCAGCTGCTTTTGCAGATCGAGGCCGCGCAGCTCGAAATAATCCTGAGCCAGCTCAGAACGGACGCTCAACTCCACATTTGCCAGGTCGGCGGCGCTTGCTTGTGCGCTGGCACGCGAGGACTCAACACTGCGACGTACTTTTCCCCACAGGTCGGGCTCCCAACTGGCTTCCCCGACAAGCGAGAAGTCGTTGTACTGGCCCACCGCTCCCGGAACAGCGGTTGGCCGATTCGCGGACAAATGCTGCCGCGAAATCGCAGGCCCCGCGCTCAGCGTCGGGAAATAATCGGCGCGGGCGACCTGCACTGCGGCGCGGGCGGAGAAGTATTGCTCTGTCGCAGCCTTCAATGTCTGGTTCGAGATGGCCACCTTTTCCTGCAGCGCATTCAGCTGCGGATCGTTGTAAATTTCCCACCACTTGCCGCGCAGAACCTGATCGCTTGGCTGGGCCTGTTTCCATGAGCCGTTCGGAATGGCCGGCGGTGCTGTTTCTTTGAATGCCGGGGGAGCAGGCGCCGTAGGCCGCTTGTAGTTGGGGCCGACCGTGCAGCCTGCCACCAGCGTACACAGTACGCTGGCGCTGACAATTTGATGGCGGAGCGTTGTCATTCCTACTTGCCTCCACCCTGTTGCGCCTGGGCGTTTTGCTGCTCGGGCTTGACCACATGCACGGTTTCGCCATCGATGATTGAGTCCGGCGGGTTCTGAATCACCAGGTCATTTGGCTGGAGACCAGCGACCACTTCAACGGTTCTGCCATCGTCCCGGCCGATGGTGATGGGTACGAGTCTCGCTTTGTCATTCTGAATGATAGCGACGCGCAAACCTTCGGAACGGAAGATCAGCGTGGGCACCGGAATAATCAGCGCGGGTCGCGCATCGTTCAGCTTGAAATGCACCTGGGCAAATGCGCCGGGAATCAGCTCGCCCTTGCGGTTGTCCACTTCGACTTCAACCAGCAGTGTGCGCGAGGCCTGATCAATCGCTTTGGAGGTGCGGACAATCTTGCCCTGAAATGTCCGGCCGGGATATTCATCAAACGTGAGGTCGGCAAGCACCCCGGGCCTGGTGGCGAGGGAATAAATCTGCGGCACGTTGACGTAGACGCGCAGAGTCTGCTCGGCTGCCATATGGAACATCTCTCTTGTGGCCCCGGCATCGATCAGCTGGCCCACGTCGATGCCGCGAGCCGTGACAATGCCGTCAAACGGAGCATAGACTTTTTCAAAAGAAACAAGGTGCTCCAGACGCTGCACATTGGCCAGCGCTGATTTCACTTGTGTACCTGTGGCTGACGCCTGTGTGTTGAAGTTTTCCGTATCCTGCGCCGAAACGGCGTCTGCTTTGAGCAGGTCCTGATAACGCGATGAGGTAGTCTGCGCAAACTTCGAGTTCGCCTCTGCCGTGAGCAGGTCCGCTCTTGCCTGCGCCAGTTCCTGATCGACTTCCGGGCTGTCGATCTCAGCCAGCAGCTGGCCACTCTTTACATGCGCGCCAATGTCGAAATACCACTTCCTGAGATATCCACTAGTGCGGGCATAGATTGGCGAATCGACGTAGGCGAAGAGGTTGCCGGGCAGCGTAAGTTCATCCGTCGACCTGCCTGGCTGCGGCGCTGCGGCGAGCACATCAGGCACGGCCAGCTCGTTGGTCCGGTCCTCCAGCTTGGAGCGTGCGCTCAGGCGCTGAAAAACACCGGTGACGGCGAGAATAGCAGCTACAACAAAAACCACAATCAGAAGAGTGATCGCGCCGCCACGGTGCGTCGACCCGCCTTGCTGCGGGGTTTGAGGGTTATGCGATTCAGGCGTGTTACTCATATTTCTTAATTCTCCCCAATCTCTGGCAGGGTGTTTTCGTTGCGATTCTGCCGTGCGCGCCGTTTCCGCTGTATCCTGCTGTGCAGAACGCTGAAGAACGTGGGCACAAAGAACAGCGTCGATACAGTGGCAAACAGGAGGCCGCCAATGACGGCGCGGCCCAGAGGCGCATTCTGTTCGCCGCCATCGCCCAGACCGAGCGCCATAGGCACCATACCGATGATCATGGCAAGCGCTGTCATCAGGACCGGCCGGAAGCGCGTGAAGCCGGCGGCCAGCGCTGCGGCTGGCGCATCACCTACATTCTCCTCCAACTGCTCGCGCGCGAAGCTTATAACGAGAATGGAGTTCGACGTGGCCACGCCCATGCACATAATTGCGCCGGTAAGGGCGGGCACGCTGATGCGCGTGTGAGTAATAAACAGGAACCAGACGATACCGCACAAGGCGGCCGGCAGCGCGGAGATCACAATAAACGGATCGAGCCAGGACTGAAAGTTGACGACAATCAGCAGGTATACGAGCAGAATCGAGAACGCCAGGCCGCTCACCAGGCCGATAAATGAAGTCCGCATGGTTTCTACCTGGCCCCGGACGACGATCCGCGAACCGGGCGGCAGCTTGCCCTTCATATCGGCAATGATCCTTTCAAGGTGTCTGGCAACGCTTGCAAGGTCGCTGTTGACTACGTTGCCGTAGATATCGATCACCGGAGCAATGTTGTAGTGCGTTTCGGTGCCTTCTTCCGACCCGGGAACGACGGCGGCCACATTTCCCAGGATCTGGACAGGCTGGCCGCCCATGGGCACAGCGACGGCGGGCGGGGGTGGAGGGCCCGCCCCATTGCTGAGCGCAGAGCCGGAAGTGGCCGCGGTGCTGTTCGTGAGTGGAATATTCCTCATGTCCTGCAGCGTGTCCAGGTTATATTGCGGCGACTGCACCGCGATGCTGTAACTGACACCCGTCTGGGGATTGAGCCAGAAGTTGGGCGAGGTCTGGAAGCTTCCGCTGGTAGCGACTAGCAGGCTCTGCGCCACATCTCTCTGCAATAGGCCAATCTGCTGCGCCTTGGTTCGATCTACATCGACGAACAGACGAGGATTATCGAAGGGTTGCTGAATACGGGTGTCCGTGATGCCGGGGACGAATTTCACACGGTTCAGCATCTGCTCGGCAAATGCCCGGTTCCCATTGCGATTGGGGCCGACGACCTGAATGTCGATTGGCGCAGGGAGGCCGAAATTCAAAATCTGCGTCACCATATCGACCGGCAGCTCATAGAAGGTGACTCCGGGAAAGCGGCGCGCCAGGACCGTACGCAGCTTCTGCACATATTCTTCCGTGGGATGGTGATCTTCGGTGAGTGATACCTGGATGTCGGCATCGCCCGGGCCGATCGCCGCTGAATTGCTGTAGGTCGTATTGATGCCGCTATAGGGCAGGCCGATGTTATCGATGATCGTGACGAGTTCATCCTTTGGAATCACTTCACGCATGGTTTGTTCGACTTCATCGCAAAGGCGGGCTGTTTCTTCGATACGGGTGCCGGTGCGGGCACGCATATGGAGCTTGAACTGCCCTGCATCGACGGATGGAAAGAAATCCTGGCCAAGAAACGGGTAGAGAAACACTGCCGAGCCGATACAGAAGACAAAGAAGACGATCATGAAGAGCATGGAATGCGCAATGCACATTTCGAGAAGGCCGCGATAGCCATGACGGAACTTCTCAAAACCGCGCTCGAAACCCTGCTGGAATCGCACCAGAGGATTACGGCTCTGCTGCTTGCGCTCTACTTCGTCTTCGTCGTGCTCCTGCAGCAGATACTTCGCCATGGTCGGCACAACCGTACGCGAGAGCAGGTAGGACGCCAGCATGGCGAAGACTACCGCTTCAGCCAGGGGTACAAAGAGGTATTTGGCCACGCCGGTCAGGAAGAACATCGGCACGAAGACGATGCAGATGGAGATCGTGGCAACGAAGGCAGGGACTGCAATCTGCGAAGCGCCGTCGAGAATGGCCTGCTCGACGGCTTTTCCCATCTCAATATTGCGGTTGATGTTTTCGATCTCGACCGTGGCGTCATCGACCAGAATGCCGACGGCGAGCGCCAGTCCGCCGAGAGTCATGATGTTGATGGTCTCGCCCAGCGCGCTCAGTACCAGCAACGAAGACAAAATGGAGAGCGGAATCGAGACCGCGATAATCAGCGTGCTGCGCCAGCTTCCCAGAAAGACAAGGATCATGATCCCGGTCAGGCAGGCGGCAATGATGGCCTCACGCACAACGCCGTTAATCGAGCCGCGCACGAAGATCGACTGGTCGGCCAGGGGAGTGATTTTCAGCGCCGGGGTGAGCTGGGCCTTAATGTCCGGCAGCTTCGCGCGAATGCCCTCGGTAATGTCCAGCGTCGAAGCATCCCCGGTCTTGATGATGGTCAGCAGCGAAGCTCGCTGGCCGTCGACGCGCACAATATTAGTCTGCGGAGGAAAGCCGTCGCGTACATGCGCCACATCGCGGATATAAACCATTGCGCCGTTGACAGCACGAACCGGCAGGTCATTCAACTCGGCTACAGCGGCTGGAGCGCTGTTGGTTTCAACCTGATATTCGAACTGAGAAACCTTGATGGTGCCTGAGGGCAGAATCAGGTTCTGCGTGGATATGGCGTTGACGACATCGGAAGGCGACAGCCCTTTGGACTGGAGAGCCTGCAGGTTGAGATCGACCTGTACCTGGCGCTGCTTTCCGCCGTATGGGTATGGAATGCCTGCGCCCTCGACGGTGACCAGCTGGGTACGGATGAAGTTGAGGCCGTAATCGTTGAGCTGCTGCTCAGATAATCCCTGACCGGAAAGGCCAAGCTGAATAATCGGGACGCTCGATGCGCTGTATTGAATAACCAGCGGCGGCGTTGTCCCTATCGGCAATTGACGCAACTGTGTTTGCCCGATGGCGGTGACCTGGGCGACGGCCATGGCGATATTAACTTTTGGCTGGAAGAAAATCTTGATGACGCCAATGCCGTTCATCGACTGCGACTCGATATGCTCGATGTCATTGACGGTCGTGGTCAGAGTGCGCTCACTCTGGAACACGATGCGCTGCGCCATTTGCTCGGGAGATAGACCGGTGTACTGCCAAACCATGGCGACGACCGGAATATTGATATTCGGGAAAATATCCGTGGGCGTACGCATGATGGAGATCGGCCCAAGAACGAGCAAGAGCAAAGCAAAAACGGCAAACGTATATGGCCTTCGCAGCGCGAGGCGGACTATCCACATAGTGCGTCAATCTCTCCTGCGGCCTGCAAAACACCTGCAATGAACTCGGCAATAATGTGCGGGCCGGAAAAGGGGTGGGCTTTCTCTAGCGGAAACAGTTCTACCGTTCAGACCTTGCATGCCCCTTTGACACGAAGCGTGGCCTCTGATCTCCAGAACTGCCGCGCCTTCGGTCTACACCAGCAGGAGAAAACGGTATAGCCGCAATTAGTAGTGAAACGAATCCGGATTATCCCAAAAGGTTTGGTGGAACAAAACCTCCTGTTGTGGAAACCCTATTTTTTTCGGTGTGTCTGAACCGTGTAAGGTTAGACGCGCAAACACATTTCTATTTTATAGAAGACGCTTGAGCGCGCGAAAAAGACTAACGCCAACTCCAGTCAACTCAACGCATTGGATGTCATTGGACCAATTTTCGATTCAGAAAAATGACTGGTCAGTCCACTTTGTCGGGTCGTCTACGATGCGAATCTGTTCCCGCTGCTGCCCGATGACTCGTTTCTACAGATTCAGTTTCTTGAAGATTGCATTAGGCACCGAGCGGATGATCAGCATGATAAGCGCCCATACCGGCGGCACATATGCCACGTCTTTGCGCTTCTCGATTGCCTTCAAAATGCCTCGTCCCACGGCAGATGGGTGCGCAAACAGCGCGTTCTGCGGCAAGTGTGCGGTCATGGGCGTGGCCACAAATCCCGGCTTGATGGTCAGCACCTGCACACCGCTCCGGTCGATCCGGTTGCGCACTCCTTCCAGAAAGATATTCAGTGCGCCCTTGGACGCTCCATAGACGTAGTTGCTTTTCCTTCCCCGGTCCCCGGCTACGGAAGAAATCACCGCGAGCGTTCCTTGCTGCGTTTTCTCGAAGTAATTCGCCAGCCATGTAATAAACGAAACAGCGGAAAGAAAATTCGTCCGTAAAATCGCCTCTGTCTCCGGATAGCCGGCCTGCGCCTTTTCCTGATCGCCGAGCACTCCATGAGCGAGCAGCGCGAGATCGATGACCTCCAGCTTCCGCGCCGCCTCAGCCAACACCTGCTCGTGCGCTGCCGTGTCGTCGAGATCCATGACATGCGTGAAAACCGCGGAAGCACCGCGTGTCTCCAGATCGCTTGCCACCGCCGTCAGCTTCTCGGCATTGCGCGCCACCAGATAAAACTGCGCGCCGTTTGCTGCGAGTGGACGCATCACGCCATTCGCGATGGCCGATGTTGCGCCCAACACCAGAATGCGAGATGGAAGCTGTCTGCGCGCGCTACCCACGGGCCGTGACCCTATTCCAGAAAGCCGAGTCGAACGCGGGGTCTACATAGCGCGCAAATGCCTGCCATTGCGGATAGAAAGCTTGAAACTGCTCTGCGGTCATGCGCGCATCTTTGGCCGGATACATGCGGCCGCCATGATCTTGCGTAATGCGGGCCAGACGATCAAACAGATCGAAGCTGGCCTCGGCGCGGATGGGGAAATCGAGCGCCAGCGTGATTCCCGGGGCGGGGAAGGACAGCATGCCGGGCGAGGGAATGTCGCCGAAAACCTTAATGACAACCAGGAATGAGGCTAATCCAGAGGCCGCGATGGCTTTGAGTATCTTCACCATGCCCATCTGCTGGTCTGCCTCCCATGGCAGCACGCACTGGAATTGCAGCAATCCGCTTTTTCCATACATCCGGTTCCAGTGCAACAGCTTGTCGAGCGGGTAGAAAAATGGCTCGTAATCGACAAGGCCGTTCTTCTCTTTGCCAAGCTGCTTGTTGTAGTAAAGCGTGTTGAAAAGACCCACGGAATAGCGATTCAGCATGAACTCCGGCAGGTCGAGCGGCAAGAACAGCCAGGGCTCTTTGCTGAGCGTAAGCGGTTCAGGCGCTTCACTGTGATCGCCCTGCATGAAGATGCCGCGGGCGAAGTTCTTGCCCGTCGAGACGCAGTCCATCCAGGCCATCGTGCATTCCGCGTGTGAGTTGGTCCTGGAGAGCGCAACAAACTCATCAATGCCGACAAACTTCGTCCCTTTGTATTGCATCAGGCGGGAAACAATCGGACGCAGGCGAATCTCGGCCCAGCCGATCAGCCCGGTCAGCCCCATACCGCCGACGGTCGCCGAAAACCAATCGGCGTTTTCCGTTGGGCTGCAGACAAATCGCGCGCCATCGGAACGGATAAGCTCCAAACGCAATACATGGCAGCCAAATGTCCCAGCCACATGGTGATTCTTGCCATGAACGTCATTCGCAATGGCTCCGCCGACGGTCACATACTTCGTTCCCGGCGTAACCGGCAGAAAAAAACCGCGTGGCACTGCGAAATCCAGAATTTCGGCCAGCGTCACACCCGCCTCGCAGCGCAGCGCGCCCGTTTGCGGGTCAAAGTGCAGAAGCCGGTCCATGCCGCGTGTCTTGAGCAGCGTGCCATTTTCGAGCAGACACACATCTCCATAGCTGCGCCCTGCCCCGACGGGAAGCATCTTGGTTGCAGGCGGCTCGGTCAGGGGAAAATCCGACGTCCAGCTCAGCGGGACCACGTCGGCGTGCAGCCTGGGATAGCGCCCCCATGATTCAAACCTCGGGGATTTGCTCTTCGGCGATGCAGATTTCGGCTGCGAATGGCGTGACATGTTTCTTTATCGTAACGGATGCCTCGAGCCAGTTATCAACTTTAGAGCGCGGCGAATATCGCTATGGCCACCACGGCCAGTCCGATCAGCAGACTCATGCGGTCGGTGACTGCAAAAATCACCGGGTCTTCATTCATCTCGCCACGCGAGGCGAGGAGCCACACACGGCTGATCCAGAGCAGCATCAGCGGAACGATCAGCCACATGCGGATCGGGTGAGCATAAAGCGCAGTAACATTGCTTCCGCTGATGTAGAGCGAGAAGACAACCACGGCCGCATAGGCACTGGCCGTACCGAAGCTGCGAAGCTGCTCAAGATCACTCACCAGGTAGCCGCGGCCGTTTGACGGCATGCTGCCCCGTTCTCGCAGGTTCTGCAGTTCGCTGAAGCGCTTGACCATGGCAAGACTGAAAAACAGAAAGACGGAAAAACCCGCCAGCCATGTCGAAATGTCGGTATTCGTAGCTGCTCCCCCGGCCAGCATACGCACCGTATACAGCCCGGAGAGCAGGATCACATCCACCAGTACGATCCGCTTCAAGGCGAGCGAATAGCTCAAGGTCACGACGAGATACAGTCCCAGCCAGCCCAGAAATCCGATAGGCAGGAAGAGCGCCCCAGCCAGTGCGGCGGCCAGAAATACAAGAACGATCGCCACTCCGGTAGAAACCTGCAGGTCTCCGGCAGCAAAGGGCCGCAGGTGTTTTTTCGGATGCCGCCGGTCAGCCTCGATATCCAGCAGGTCGTTCACGACATAGGTGGCAGAGGCGCAGAGACTGAAGCAGAAAAACGCCAGAATCGCATGCAGAATAAGCGGCGGCTTCAGGGCATGAGCCAGCAGCAGGGGCACAAAAATCAGCACATTTTTCGCCCACTGATGCAGCCGGATCGCCTTCAGAAATGCTTTTCTGCGCGAGGCGCGATCTTCAAAGAGCCGCCCGATATTGATCTTGCGTGACTTCAGCTTCGTATGCAGGGACGCGTGCGGATTGGCCAACATGGCCTCGCCCGCATGTTGCAGGAGCGGCAAATCCGGATCGGCATTGCCGATGTAGTCGAAGCCGTCCTCGCCGAATTCGGCCCTCAATCCGTCAAGCTTATGATCGCCGGTGAGGTTTTTGTCTCCGTCACTGGCCAGAACGCCGTCAAAGAGCCCAATGTGCGCGGCAATCTTTCTGGCGAGCTTCGCGTCCGCGCCCGTTGCCAGATAAATCCTGCGCCCCTGCGCGTGCTCCTGCTCCAGAAACGTAAGCAGAGGGCGATTGTACGGCAGGTGCGCCACATCCAGCGACACGACGCGGCCTACCTGGGCCTTCAACGCGGCTTTGCCATCCAGCACCCAGCGGAAGGTCTGCAAAAAGCTTCGGGGATGCGCACGCAGAAGGACCAGCAGCGAATCCACCAGCGTATCGCTCTTGACCAGTGTGCCGTCCAGATCCACACACAGGGGTCGCTGCGATGCTGTCTCGGATAAAAGCTGTGTCTGTACCTGATCCCGCAAATGCTTCTCCCTCAGGAATCTGTTGCATAAAACAGTTTGCCGGTGCACGGCCTGAACCGTGACCTGAAACCTTTGCAGGCAGCCCCCAGGCAATGCATACAACTTACGCAACAGTTCTAGAGTATCGCCTTCATCGACTCATGCGAACCGCCATTCCACCCTGGCTCGCTTGCCTCCGGTAAAGAATGAAGCAGATACTTAATCGAAAACCAATGAATGATCAGCAGCCACAACACTACAGCGGCCCATCGTGGGCAACGATGCTGGTCTTGCTCTTTCTGGCGATTCTCATCGCGTCGGGCATCGCCTACTGGCTGATTCATCCCTTCGTCCACCCGCACCCACACTAATCGGCGGCTCCAGTTTGCGCGCGATCCGCCAGCAGAATGGGAATGCCATCCTCCATCGGATATCTGCGCCCGCACTGAGCACACTGTATCTGGCTGCCATCAGTGTGCAATGCGCCGTGGCATACCGGACAGGCCAGCAGAGCCAGCACTTCCGGAGTAAGTCCCTCATCAACCATGTCAACAGTGTACGCATCCTTTACCATGAGCTAGAGATGACAACCCCACGCCTCCTCGATGGAAACGCAATCGCCCGTCAGATCAAAGCCGAAGTTGCCGCGGAAGTGCAGCAGCTTGCAACGGAGGGCATTCGCCCCGGATTGGCTGCCGTGCTGGTAGGCCATGTGCCCGCTTCAGAGATTTACGTTCGCAGCAAAGTACGCACCTGCGAGCAGTTGGGCCTCTTTTCCGATCTGATCACGCCTCCCGACACGATCACCACCGAAGAAATGTTGCAGCTGGTAGCCGATCTCAACGCACGCGAGGACATCGACGGAATTTTGATCCAGCTGCCGCTGCCCAAACACGTCAATGCCAAACTGCTGCTGGAGGCCGTCTCTCCGGCAAAAGACGTCGACGGCTTTCATCCTGTCAACGTCGGGCGTCTACAAACGGGCCAACCGGCGCTGGCTCCTTGTACGCCGTCGGGCATGATTGAAATGTTGAAGCGCAGCAACCTGCCGATTTCCGGGCAGAACGCCGTAGTCATTGGGCGTAGCGATATTGTCGGCAAGCCGATCTCCATTTTGCTCCTCCAGCAAAACGCGACCGTAACCATCTGCCACAGCAAGACACGCGATCTTGGCAGCTTCACGCGCAGCGCGGATATTCTTGTCGCGGCCATCGGCCGGCCCGGTTATGTAACACCCGATCTGGTCAAGCCCGGCGCGACCATCCTCGACGTCGGCATCAATCGCATTACCACCCGCGAAGAGTTTGACAAGTATTTTGCCGGCGATGAGAAGCGCGAAGAAATGTTCGTGCTCAAAGGCTCAACCATCGTGGGCGATGTTCACCCTGCAGCCTTCAACGTTGCAGGCGCATACACGCCGGTACCCGGCGGCGTGGGCCCGCTCACCATCGCCATGTTGATGTCGAATACCGTGCGAGCGGCAAAGCTGCGCCGCGGTCTGGCTGTCTAAAAACAATGCTGCGCGTAGGCCTTACCGGCGGATTGGGAAGCGGCAAGAGCACCGTGGCGCAGATGTTCGCGGCGCACGGTATACATGTCATCTCTGCCGATGAGGTAGGGCGAAGGCTCATGCAGCCCGGCGAGGAAGTGTATCGCCGGATCATCGAGCACTTCGGGCGGGAAGTGGTGCGCGGCGACGGAACGCTTGATCGAGCACAGCTCGCCGAGCTCGCCTTTCATCAGGGCAAGCTCGACGAACTGAATCGCATCGTCCACCCGCCGGTGATCGCGGCGCAGGAGGCGTGGATGGACGACCTGTTCGCGCGCGACCCGAAGGCGATTGCCATGGTCGAATCGGCCCTGATCTTTGAAGCAAGCGGGGAAGCAGGCGACTCAGGCAGCGTTCCCGGATGGCGCGACCGCTTCGACCGCATCGTCCTGGTGACAGCTCCGGACGAGGTGAAAATCCAGCGTTTCATTGAGCGTCTTTCGGCGGGGACGCAAATACACACCGAAAAACTCAGACTCCTGGAACAAGATGCGCGCCGCCGGCTTGCCAGCCAGATTCCCGACAGCGAGAAAATCTCTCGCTCCGACTTCGTGATCGACAACAGCGGATCACTCGAAAATACGCAGCAGCAGGTGAACGAGATCTTTACGCATCTTCGATAAGTCCGCATCGTGCCAGAAGCACTGAGGTGACAGCTAGCTTCACCCATCCACCCATAAAAAAGTGTTGTCGCAAAGCTGTCATCCTGAGCGTAGTGAAGGATCTGCTTTCTGTTATGACAGCGATGGGTTTATCCAGAAGTCCTACCTTTTCCGTTTTCGGTAGTGGGTCAGTTTGAACTTCATGCGAGCGAGAAGTTCCCCAAAGTCATATTAGTCTGTCAGGATCGAAGGGCACTTGTCCGATTAGCCGACTACACGGAGAAGTGAGCCTGATATGCGTCGGTCAAACTGAGGCTCCTTCCATCATCCCAACGAGCATGAGTATCGCCGAAGCCGTGATGAGAATGGCAATCAGCCACTTAGGCCCCATGCGCAATCCAGCCACGATACTAACGATGATGCCAATTGGTGCTGTAAGGAACAACAGGGCCAAATCGAGAGTCTCCGGGTCCTTCCAAGGTGGAAGATCGGGAGAGGGCTTAAATGTGTAGGAGAGAAAGGTGACGGCGGCATAGACCGCGTTCGCACTAACAATGGACAGGGCTACCAACTGGATAGGCCGAGGCCACCGAGGTCGACTTTTCCAAACCAGTGTTGCCCACGCCGCGACCGTAAGCGCGAGAGGCCCACAGGTCAAGAGCAAAGGGACCGCACGTAGAAACATATCGGGAAACACCCATGCTTAATTTAAATGCACTTGTCCGCTAAACGGGCTATCCTGACATGTGCTGTTCTCGATGCTGGATTCAAACTGAACCCCTACCCCGTTTTCCGGGCACTCGTTATGTGCAAATGCAGCTTGATAAATTGTGCCTTGCGATAAAAAGCAGATCCTTCGCTCCGCTCAGGATGACAGATTGATTTCCACTCCAGGACGACAGCTTGATTCTCTTTGAAATCAGCAAAAGCCTAAAATAGAGAGTGATGCTTCGAGACTGTCTGCGTCAAAAATAGGCAAGCAGTCAAAATGCAACTTTTGAACGGATGGCGTTTTCAATGATTTTTCGCAGGTTTGTCCTGGTGCTCGTGCTGGTCGGCGGTTTTTGGTATCTCATCAATCGCAGCAGGCCGGTAAGCCAGATGCTGCCCACAGGTGTTCCCTCATCTCTGCATCTGACCGAGGCCCACGCAGCGCCCGAGTTCGATTCGGAAGAGCTGAACAACATCGCTGTCTATAAAAGAGCTCTTCCCACGGTCGTGAACATCACCTCGTCCGCTGTCGCCTTCGACTTCTTTTATGGAGCCGTACCGCAGAGAGGACAGGGGTCGGGCTTCATCCTCAACAAGGACGGCCAGATTCTCACCAACTATCACGTCATTGCGAATGCGCAGAAGCTCGAAGTCAACACCTACGACAAGCACACCTACAAAGCGCGCATCGTCGCGACCGATCCGCATCACGATCTGGCGCTGCTGCAAATTACCGCGCCCAATCTGGTCCCTGCTGTGCTCGCCGACTCGCAGAATCTGGTGGTCGGCCAAAAGGTCTTCGCCATCGGTAATCCCTTTGGGCTGAGCGGCACCATGACCACCGGCATCATCAGCGCCAAGCGCTCCATTCAGGGCCCGACCGGCGACCTGATCGACAACGCCATCCAGACCGACGCCGCCATCAATCCCGGCAACTCCGGTGGACCGCTGCTGAACTCCCGCGGCGAGGTCATCGGCATCACCTCATTGATTGCCACCAATCCGAACCAGGACCAGACCGCCGACCAGAACGCAGGCATCGGCTTCGCTATTCCGATTGATACGGCCAAGGCCGTGCTGGGCGACATCCAGCGGTATGGGCATGTGCGCAGGCCTTCGCTCGGCATCAAGTCCTATCCCATCGGCCCCGATCTTGCCAGCCAGATGGGCCTTGCCGCGGACTACGGAGTACTGATTCTGCGCGTCCTGCCCGGTGGCCCAGCCGAACGCGCCGGGCTGCACGGTGGCAATCAGACAGCCTATCTGGGCAACATGCAGATTTATCTCGGCGGCGACCTCATTGTCGGTATCGATGGGCGGGAGGTAGCCAGCACGCAGGATATCGACGAGATCATGGACCGCCATCAGGTCGGCGATGCCATTGCGGTCACCTACTTTCGGGGACGGCGCAAGTTGACCACCCGTGTGACGCTGGGTGATGCCGGTGAGCGCTCGGCGTAAGGCCACACCATGACGCCACGGGGTCAACTCGATATCGCAAATCTGCGCATCCTTGATGGCGGTATGGCCACCGAGCTTGAGCACCGCGGATGCAATATCACTGGACCCCTGTGGTCCGCGCATGTGCTCGCGGACAGTCCAGAGACGATCGAGGCCGTTCACCTCAGCTATCTCGAAGCCGGTGCTGACTGCATCCTCACCGCCAGCTATCAGGTGTCGGCCATGGGTTATGCCGAGCTGGGCCAGCCTCCGCAAGCCGCAGCGGCTGCACTGCGCCAATCCGTCGATCTGGCTGTTGCCGCGCGCGACCGCTACCAGCAGCAATCCAAACGGCCCGTCTGGATCGCCGCGTCGCTCGGTCCCTATGGCGCAGCCCTGCACAACGGCGCGGAGTACCATGGCAATTACGATGTGAGTTTCGCCGACCTCGTCCAGTTCCACGCGGATCGTCTGGCCGTCGTCGAAACCACCCAGGCCGATCTCGTCGCGCTCGAATCTGTTCCGTCGCTCGAAGAGGCCGAGGCCATCGTAGAAGCCCTGCACCAGCACCCGAGCCTTCAGGGCTGGATCTCCTTCACCTGCAAGGACGAGCAGCATGTCTCACACGGCGAAAAGCTGGCGCATTGCGCCGAGTTTCTGGACAGGCAGAAGCAGGTCATCGCCATTGGCATCAACTGCACCCAGCCGAAGCTGATCCTGCCGCTGGTCTCCGAGCTGAAGCAGGCGACTCGCAAGCCGATTGTCGTCTACCCCAACTCCGGCGAAGGCTGGGATGCCAAACATCGTTGCTGGACTGGAACTTCTGACGCTGCCGGCTTCGGCCAGCTTGCCCGGGAATGGTCCGCCGCCGGGGCGCAGATCATCGGTGGCTGCTGCCGCACCGGTCCGGAGCATATCCGCGCCATCCGCGATGCACTGGCCTGAGTGCCGATGGCCCAACCACCTGTCCTTTGCCACAAAGGGCGGGAGGCCATGCGACAATAAAGATGTAACCGCCATGAAATCAGAATCGCTCCCTGTGGTCCCGCAGGCCACCGCCATTACCCCCGAGCTTCTGGCTCAGCACAGCATTACCCCTGACGAATACGAGCGCATCGTTGCGGCTCTGGGTCGTACGCCGAGCCTCACAGAACTGGGTATCTACAGTGTTATGTGGAGCGAGCACTGCTCCTATAAATCCTCGCGTGTCCACCTGAAGCGCCTGCCGACCAGGAGCGACCGCGTCGTTCAGGGACCGGGCGAAAATGCCGGAATCATTGATGTAGGCGACGGCTGGGCCTGCGCCTTCAAGATCGAGTCGCACAATCACCCGTCGTACATTGAGCCATTTCAAGGCGCGGCAACAGGCGTCGGCGGCATCCTGCGCGACATTTTCACCATGGGCGCGCGGCCCTTTGCCGTCATGGACTCGCTCCGCTTCGGGCCGATCACGGAAGACGAAAACACATCCCGGGAGATCGTCCACAAAAATCACTCCATCGTAGAAGGTGTCGTCCATGGCATTGCCGCATACGGCAACTGCTTCGGAGTGCCTAACCTCGGCGGCGAAACGCGCTTCGAGGAGTGCTACTCCGGCAACCCGCTGGTGAATGCCTTTGCCCTTGGCCTTGTGCGCCTCGATGAAATCTTCTACGCGAAAGCCACGGGCGTCGGCAATCCAGTGATCTACGTCGGCGCCAAGACAGGCCGCGACGGCATCCACGGCGCGACGATGGCCAGCGAAGAGTTCAAAGAAGGCTCCGAGCAGAAGCGCCCCAACGTGCAGGTAGGCGATCCGTTCATGGAAAAATTGCTCCTCGAAGCCTGCCTCGAAGCGATGAAGACCGGAGCGATCGTCGGCATTCAGGACATGGGGGCGGCCGGCCTCACCTCCTCCAGTTGCGAAATGGGAGCGCGCGGCGGTGTTGGCCTTGAAATGAATCTGGATTACATCCCGCAGCGCGAAACCGGCATGACTGCCTACGAAATGATGCTCAGCGAGTCGCAGGAGCGCATGCTCCTCGTCGCCGACAAAGGCCGCGAGCAGGAAGTGCTCGACGTCTTCACCAAATGGGGACTCGATGCCACCATCGTCGGCACCGTCGTTTCCGAGCCGCGCCTGCGCATCCTGCATCACGGTGAACTGGTCGCGGACATCCCCAACCAGTCGTTGACTGATGACGCGCCTCGGTACCATCGTCCCATCGGCGAATGGAAAGCGCCTGTGTCAACAGAGCCGACCAGAAGCGCGCTGAATAAACTCGGCTACGAAGACAAGACCGGCGGCACACGCGACTACACCGAAGACCTGCGCGCGCTGCTGGCCTCGGCAAACATCTGCTGCAAGCGCTGGGTGCACGAACAGTACGACACCATGGTGCAGACCAACACCGTACAAGGCCCGGGCGCCGAAGGCGGTGTGATGCGCATCAAGGGAACAAAGCGCGGCCTTTCCATGGCGCTCGACGGCAACAGCCGCTGGTCTTATCTCGATCCAAAACTCGGAGCCTCGCACGCCGTCGCCGAAGCTGCGCGCAAAGTAGCCTGCACGGGCGCAACGCCCATCGCCGCGACCAATTGCCTCAACTTCGGCAATCCGGAAAAACCTGAGATCATGGCGCAGTTCTCTGCCGCTATCGACGGCATCTCCGAAGCCTGCATTGCACTCGGAACGCCCATTACCGGCGGCAACGTGTCTCTGTATAACGAAACGCGGGGCGAAGGCATTTATCCCACGCCGGTTCTCGGCATCGTCGGTCTGCTTGAAGACATCACGAAGACTGTCCCGGCAGCCTTTCAAAAATCCGGCGATGCGGTTCTGATGATCGCGCCTGCGAAGCTGCCAACTATCGAAGATCGCCTGCGCGAATTCGGCTCCTCCGAATATGCCAAGACGGTCCTTGGCGAACTTTGGGGCACTCCGCCGAGCCTCAACCTCAACGTTGAAGCGAGCCTGCATAAATGCCTTGCCGAGCTTGCCGATGCCGGTCTGCTGCACTCCGCAAGTGACATCTCAGACGGCGGCATCGCTGTGGCGCTCGCCGAAGGGTCATTCGGCAATGGCATCGGCGTAACGGCTCATCTGCAGGAAGGGCCGGATCTGCCTGTGGCCTGGCAGCTTTTTGGTGAGACTGCAACGCAAGTTGTGGTTACCTGCGATGCCTCGACAGTCGAAAAAATCAAGGCCGTCGTCGTGAAACATGCAGGGCTCATGGCCCTGTACATTGGCGAGACAGAAAAAAATATTTTTCGCATTAAGGTAAACGGAAGAACAGTGATTGACGAAACTGTTCTGGGATTGCAGCATGTTTGGGCCGGAGCTCTTGAAGCCAAGTTGTACGATGAGGTCATTGCGTGAGCCACCTGCTGATCGAAGGTATTCCCGGAGAAGAAACCCAGGTTAGCTTCGCGAACCTGGGGCACCCATATATTGCCCAGGACGACAAGCTTCGCGAGGAATGCGGCGTCGTCGCCATCCATGGTCATCCCGATGCGGCGCGTCAGGCGTATCTCGGCCTCTACGCACTGCAACATCGCGGACAGGAGTCCGCCGGAATCGCCACCGCGGACGGCACCAGCCTCTCGAACATCAAGGGCATGGGACTGGTCGCCGACATCTTCACCGAAGAGGTCCTGGCGAAACTAAATGGCAACATGGCCATAGGCCACACACGTTATTCGACGACCGGAGATTCGGCGTTGCTGAATGCTCAGCCCATTCGCGTCGATTCAACGAAGGGCCTGATCGCCATCGCGCACAATGGCAACCTCGTCAATCTCGGCAACGTACGCGCGAAGCTTGAGCGCGAAGGCGCATTCTTCCAGACAACCAGCGACTCTGAAATTATTGTGCAGCTCATCGCGCACTCCAAAGCAGGCACGCTGGTCGATGCCATCGCCGACTCTTTGCGGCAGGTCGATGGAGCTTTCTCGATTGTCATGATGACGCGCGACCGCGTGTTCGCAGCTCGCGATCCACGCGGCTTCCGTCCGCTCTCGATGGGCCGCATCTCGAATCCCGATGGACCGGACACGATCGTCTTTGCATCGGAGACCTGCGCCTTCGACCTGCTCCGCGCAAAATTCGAGCGCGACGTACAGCCCGGTGAACTTGTGATGGTCACGCGCGACGGCGTCACCTCACGGCAATATTCGACAGGAGTACCGCAGTCGAGCTGCATCTTCGAGCACGTTTACTTCGCGCGTCCTGACAGCAAAATCTACAACCGCTGGGTGCAGGAGAGCCGCGAAGAGATGGGCCGCCAGCTCGTGCGCGAATCGCATGTCGATGCCGACCTCGTCGTACCCGTGCCTGACAGCGGCGTGACCGCAGCCATCGGCTATGCGGCGGAGAGCGGCATTCCCTTTCGCTTCGGCCTGATCCGCAACCACTACGTGGGCCGCACGTTTATTGAGCCCGAGCAGCGCGTGCGCGACTTCGGCGTGAAGCTCAAGCTCAACCCGGTGCGCAATCTGCTCGAAGGCAAGCGCATCATTCTTGTCGACGATTCAATCATTCGCGGAACGACCAGCCGCAAGATCGTGCGCATGGTGCGTGCCGCGGGAGCGAAGGAAGTACATCTCCGTATCAGCTGCCCGCCGACTATATCGCCTTGCTTCTACGGTGTAGACACGCCGCGCAAAAAAGACCTGATTGCAGCCAATAATTCCATCGAAGAGATCCGCCGCTTCATCGAGGCTGACTCGCTCTCCTATTTGTCACTCGAAGGGTTACAAAAGGCCTGCGACGGCAATGGCAATCGTTATTGCGTCGCCTGCTATACCGGAGAATATCCGACGGAGTGGGTCGATGTGGAAGACATCCTTCCCGCAGCTGTCGCAGCAAGATAAGCTGTCTCCGCTGGTTGCATAGACGGTTTCTGCCTGGCACAACCTTAACGCCTGCTCATGCTTCCCATTCTTTAGGAGTGAATGACGCATGCCTGCAAAGAAAAAATCCAGCGCTCGTAAATACAGCTCCAAAGCATCGAAGTCTGTCGAACGCGAAATGCGTGCCATGAAGGAAGGCAAGCTCAAGAGCGGCCGCAGCAAGAAGAAGGTCACCAGCCGCAAGCAGGCCATTGCCATTGGCTTGTCGGAAGCGCGCAAGGCCGGAGCCAAGGTCCCTGCTAAAAAGAAATCTGCAGCGAAGAAGACCTCGGCAAAAAAGAAGAGTGCAACAAAAAAATCCACGAAAAAGACGGCAAAGAAGTAACGCTTCGCCCGGTTTACTCGCTCTTGCTGGCCGCTGGTTTAGACGCAGGCGCACTGCTTTCCGATGAGGTAGAAGCCGCCGGCTTCTCGGCAGGTTTACTTGCATTGCCATTGCCTGTATCGGAATTGGACGCGGCGGGCTTGCTGCCGCCCTTTCCGGCATAGTCAGTCACATACCATCCCGAGCCCTTGAACTGCACGGCTGGCGCGGACAAAAGCTTCTCCACTTCGCCCCCGCATACTGGACATACTTTTTCTTCCGGAGCACTGAAGCTCTGTATCTTCTCAAACTGGTGCCCGCAGGCTTTACAGCGGTACTCGTATAACGGCACGGATAACTCCCCTCACACTATCTTGTTATTCTTCGCAGCGAAGAATCTGCGTTTCGCCGCGATCAGCACAAATCCAAAATCTTCATTTCCCGCTGGCGTGATGCGCTGCAGCAGCAGGTTCGGCCTTCGTCTCTGCCATTGCCTGATCAATTAATTCGTAGAGACGAGTTCGGTCGACCACCTCGACAAACGGAGTGCCGCTCGTCTTGTTCGTCACAATCCAGATCGTCGGCGTGTGCTGAATTCCGATGCTCTGCCCCAGGTCGTAGTCGGCCTTCACCTGCGCCGCCAGCTTGCCCTGCGGATCGACCACAAAGGGGAACGCCAGTTTGTGATCTTCGGCAAACTTCTGCGCAAAGGTGCGCAAGCCATCCTGCGTGGTGATGCTGGCCTGGTTCGCGAATACGGCATCGCGGAAGTCGTCACCCAGCTTCTTCGATTTCGTATCGAACCAGCGCGCCGCTACAGCCGCATCGAAGCTCCAGGTGTGGAAGGGCAGAGGAAAATCGTGCCGCACCCAGGGAATGCGATATTTCTCCGACGCCTCTTTCAGCAGCGGATTCGCGCGCGCGCAATCAGGGCACTCAAGGTCTTCAAATTCAAAAATGGCAACCTTCGCGCCCGCCGGTGGGCGCAACGCCCTGGCATTGTGTACGGGCGTACCCGGAGCTGCCGACGGGTTCGCAAACTGGGCTATGGAAGGCAGCGTCAAAGCAGCAGCCAGCGCAAAGACAGCAAAAGACCTGGGCACAAATCGTGGATAAAGATGCATGTAAATTAGACTCGTACTTTTAATTTTAGCGGATGCCGCCAAATAAGGGATTTGAAATGGCCGCTGGTATGACACACGAAGCGATCTACGACTTCATGCGCGCCCGTAAGTTGGCTGTGATTTCCAGCATCGGCCCGCGCGGCGAGCCGCAGTCTGCACTCGTTGGATTTGCTGTTTCTCCGGATCTTGAAATCGTCTTCGACACCTTATCTTCGTCGCGCAAGTATCGCAATCTCAAGCGCGATTCGAGCATCGCGATTGTCTTCGGTTGGGAGGGCGAAACGACGATCCAGTACGAAGGCCGGGCCAGCGAACCGCTGGGCGACGAATTGCATCGAGTGAAGGACATCTACTTCGCGGCGTGGCCCGATGGTCGTGAGCGAGAGATGTGGCCCGGGATCGCATATTTTCTGGTCCGTCCAAAATGGCTGCGATACAGCGACTTCGATGCGAATCGAATCGAAGAATTGTGGTTTTAAAGTTTCAGTTATTCTGACGACATGGACTGCCTTTTCTGCAAAATTATCGCGGGAACCATTCCGTCGAAGAAGGTATATGAAGACGATCTCGTCTACGCATTCGCGGACATCGACCCGAAGGCCCCCGTGCATCTGCTGATCGTTCCGAAGAAACACATCGCATCTCTCGCAGAAATCGACGCAGCGGACGTAGCCTTAGTCGGCCACTTGCACGCGGTCGCAGGCAATCTGGCATCCGAGCATCATCTCGACAATGGCTATCGCACCGTGGTCAATACGGGTTCGGACGGCGGCCAGACCGTCTTTCATCTGCATGTACACCTGCTCGGGGGACGACAGATGCACTGGCCTCCTGGTTAAAGCCGGTTATGGAAACAGCCAGCGGGGCTGCTCCGCTCACTGGCTCCTATTTCTGCGCCGCGTTTGCCGAGTTGGTGTATAGATCCACATTCACCTTATCGACCACGGCCGTTCCGGTATCCACAAATACCGGAAACGGAGAGAAGGGATCGACGCTGAAATCCGTGCGGAACGCCTTGGGTCCATCGTGAAAGACCTGGTCCAGGGCCCTCAGCCCAACGAATCCCATGGTGTAAGGCTTTTGCGCAATCGTTGCATCGATCACACCATCTTTGATCAGGCTGAGCGTGTCCGGATCAATATCCATTGCAATCAATAAACGGTCCTTCGCATTGTCCCGCTTCAGAACCGTGCCCACTTCCTTACCGGCCGAAGCTTCCAGGCAAATGAACGCATCGATCTTCTGCGGTCCCGTCTGCCTCATATATTGCTCTGTCTTGTCGAACGCAGCTGTCGACTCTCCCTTGATATCGACCACTTCCACCGTCTTGATCCCCGGGTGATCGCTGAAAATCTCCTGATAGCCCTTGAAGCGCTCATCGAGATTCGGCTGTCCGGGCATTGAAAAGAAGACCACATTGCCCCTCGCACCCGGCAGCCTGTCTACCACGCGCTGCCCGCCGAGGCGCCCTGCCTGCAGGTTGTTCGTACCGATAAAGTAGAGCCGATGACTGTGCGGAGCATCGGAATCCATCGTAATCACAGGAATTCCGGCATCGATCGCCGCGTTGATGTCCGACTGAAAGCTGGAGGCGTCTGCAACCGAGATGAGAATCCCCGAAGGCTTTGCGGCGATCGCGTGCTGCAACTCGGTTAACTGGGCTTGCGGATCATATGTGGTTGGTCCGACCACTTTTGCCACAACATGATAGTCCGCTGCCGCCTTGTTAAATCCTTCTGCTGCCGTCTGCCAGTAAGGCAGCTGCAGGTTGTTGGCAACCAGGTAGTACGTCTCAGAATGCGAATGACGCTGACACCCGGTGAGAGCGATGAGCGCGATGGTCATAGACAGCAGGAATGTTCTTTGAACCGTTTGCATAGGGACCTCGCAATGAGATTGCGCGCTGACCTATTCGCCCCGTTCAGACCGGTCCAGCAACGATGGCCTTCCCAGAAGCCCAGACAGGCCGCCACGCGATACGAGCACGAATTGTACTCCTGCTGGACAAAGTTTGTGCAACTCATCTGCTTCTAGCCACATGAGGTACGCACCTCGCCGCGCAAACACAAAGGCCCGCGCGGCGGCGGGCCTTTGTGGCATATCAGGAAAAACCCTTGCTTATGCTTCGACCGCTTCCATTTCCTCGTCGAGCCCGTGGCGGCGCAGCAGGTTGGGCAGATTCTGCGAGAAGGCGGAGCGCGGCATGACCATGTCGCATCCGGCTTCCAGGGCCTTCACCTTAAGATCGCCCTGCAGGTGCGAGAGAAATCCAATGACCGAAGTTCCCCGCTTGAGCTTAGTCTTGAGACGCGGAATCAACGTCAACGGCTTGGCATTCGCATTATTCAGATCGAAAACAATGAGGGACGGGCGCGCATCGTCCGGCACATTGGCCAGTTTGGCAACGATGTCTTTGTCCGCTTTCACAAAGCCGACCTTCACGCCCAGCTTGCGAGCCGTCTCCTGAATCTTGGCCAGGAAGAAAAGGTCATCGATGAAACAGAAAATACGCGTGGGAGCATCTTCGCGCACCGGCACTGGCGCTTCCGCGACAGCTTCCGTCGGATGGAAGCCGTTCGGATTGCCATTACCATTCCGGTATTCAATCGTAGAGGGCGGGCCGTCAGCCACATTGCCATTCGCGGTCCTGTAGCTGTGGTCCATGGGACCGACAAAAACCTGCTGCCGGCGCTGCTTGTTTTTCCGGCGGCCTCCGCCCTGGCCATTGGAGCTTCCGTTCTTCTGGAATGGACGGCCCTGGTTGGAGTATTTCGGCTTTTGTCCTGGTTGCTGCTGGGTGGGCTGGCCTGTCTGGGCATTTGTCTGGGGAGCGTTGGGCTGCCCTTTGGTGCCCTTTCGTCTGCGACGCCTGCGGCGATGCCCCTGGGGCTGGCCCTGCGGCGCTTGCCCCTGAGGCGGCTGTGCCTGGGGCTGGTTCTGCTCTGTTGTCATGCTTGCACTTCCTGGTGCGTTGACTTGGTTGCAGCAAGTTTCCGGCGGAAAGCCGCTGCTTCTTTCTTCTATCGGATTTGCCGGGAGATCAGTTGATTTATAGCTCCACGCGAGATTCGGCTCACTGGATTCAGGTTGTCGAGGGAGGAACCAGATCCTGGCCTGCACTGTGTCACGGAGCCCAATATACGATCTTTCAACTCGCCATCACTATGTTTTGGGTGTTCACCTTTACGCCGTCGCATTCGCAAACGAGACAAACTTACTGCAAGGTGATACGCGCCAGTTGAATTCTTGACTGTCGAGAAATGCGGCGAACTTTCCGGATTTTTTCTCCAGCATCAGCCGCTCGATAGG
>Ga0206946_1090_pt1 | contig 29837 bp, 25 predicted proteins | sample Alteio_BWOrgHeat_2_FD_152965 | JGI IMG/M metagenome (GOLD analysis project Ga0206946, IMG submission 152965) | Enriched cells from forest soil in Barre Woods Harvard Forest LTER site, Petersham, Massachusetts, United States -... | ecosystem: Environmental > Terrestrial > Soil > Temperate forest > O... | reverse complement strand
TCCAAAAAGCACTGGCATGGATTTGCAATGCAGTATTTAGCTGGGCTAAAGCATTTAAAAACCAATTGTTTTCAATAAAATCCTCGAGATGTTTCCAATAATCAGGCTTTTCTTCTATTGCGATTTCCTCATCTTCATCGCTGAGAAAGCTGACTAAAAAAGGATCGGTTAGATCATCGTTACAATGTGCTGTCATTAAAATACGACGATAAGCTGTTTGCCAATCAGAAAATTTCAACTGGATAGATTCATCAGATTCGCTGGAGAGAAATGCAAAGTATTCTTTTGCTTCATCTACACGACGCAATTTAATGCATTTCAAAATGCTACCATTTATGTACTCAAGTTCATACTGAGCTAAATGCAAACGCATGCGATTGACAGAGTTCTTCAAGTCTGTGCTATCAGATATATCAGATAGTAAAGCAGTATTTAACGCTTGTTTTTTCTTAGAAATAATACGCAGTGAACCCTCTGAAGAGTTGATTAACTGATACTTAGGTGCAAATTGATCTAATAGAATCTGACATTGCTCAATGAAATCTACGCTATTTGCCGTTGCAATTTCAAACCCCTCTCTGGCACAATCGCGTTTCCAATGTTTCAAGCTAAGTAAACAGTAATGTTTATTTACGCCACGCATGTACGCTAAGAATTTGATGATTATGGTTGAGTAGAGAGTAAAGATGACAGATATAGAATGGTATGTACACACACCCTTAACAGATCCAAGAAATTCTTTATCAAAAAAGTTCTTAGGGTTGGGTGTATCGTCTGAGCCATTTTTGTTAATATAAGTGGTAGATAAAACTTGTACGTCGCGTAAGCGACTCAGCAGCCAAGCGTCCCACGCTTCGAGCACCTCTCCAATGTTGTTTAGCAAATCACTGAGTATAACCGTTCTGTTATACCATAAAAAAAGTAGCATAACCGTTCCCCATCCTCGTTTTTATAATTGTTTGAGAATAGGCGCGAGCTGGCGATACGATCCGAGTTCAATTCAATTTTTATATTTATTCTTTTCCTTCTCCTTCTGATTCGCTTTCATCCCCATCAGCCGGCGATTCTTCTTCTAACATACCATAACGTACTGCCAAATGTGTTAATTCTACATTATTACTCACATTCAACTTTTCAAACAAACGATAACGATAGGTGTTGATTGTCTTTGGACTCAAGCAAAGTTTTTTTGCAATGTCCTTCACTTCTTGACCACGCGTTACCATCCACATCACTTGTAATTCCCGTTCAGATAGCTGTGCGAACGGAGATTTAGCGGCATTCGAAACTTGACGCAATGCCATCTTCTGCGCAATTTCTAAAGTGATATAGATCTGACCTGACATAACCTTGCGTACCGCTCTTAGCAACTCATCGGATCCAGTATTTTTTATAATATAACCAACAGCACCAGCGCGTACCAAACGGCCCGGAAACGGCTCTTCATCACAAACGGTTACAACGATAATTTTTAAGCGAGGATTAATACGCATTAACTTGCGTGTTGCCTCTAAACCACCAACACCTGGCATACGCAAATCCATAAATACAACATCCGGCACAGCAGATTTTACAAGATTAATCGCCGCTTCCCCACTGTTAGCCTCACCGATCACTTTAATATCAGTCGCACGTTCTAATAAACGCTTAATACCTAAACGCACAAGATCATGATCATCTACAATAACCACTTTGATCAGCTGACCCGAATTCCTCATCGAGGAATCTGGCGGAGAGACAGGGATTCGAACCCTGGGAGGGGTAAAACCCTCAACGGTTTTCAAGACCGCCGCTTTAGACCGCTCAGCCATCTCTCCTCCTGTTTGTAACAATACAATTCAAATAAATCATGTTGTAGTAAGTTGGCTAGTATACCACAGGGTTAAAAACACATACTCAAATCAATTGAGCGCAATTCAATAACATCTTTGGTTTGACGTCACTGAAGAAAAATAGTACATAAACCTAATTTACCACAAGCAACGATTAAGTTGACAGGCATCAGGCAATTGTTTGTATTTAAACATTATTTAATTTAAAAATAAAACAATTTTTAAATTAAATAAATTAATACGCAAAATAAATAATTTTAATTTTTTATTTAAATCAATTAACGTCTCTTTAAAAAGAAATTTTTCAACAACTCAGAGGATTCATCAGCCAAAATTCCACCGATTACCTCTAAATGATGATTTATTTTTTTTTTGTATAGGGTATTTAAAATACTATCGGTTATATTTAAATGTGGATCATACGCAGCAAAAACCAAGCGTTTTACGCGCGCATGAATCAATGCACCTATACACATTAAACAAGGTTCCAAGGTAACATACATGGTTGTATTCATTAGACGATAATTATTAAATAGCTGTGCTGCACGTCGTAATAGTACGATCTCAGCGTGTGCAGTTGGATCACAACAGCGGATGACCTGATTATAACCTGATGCAATCTGTCGTTGATCCGCAACTAAAACGGCCGCAATAGGCACTTCTAAATTATGCCTCGCTTGTTGTTGTGCTAAATCTAAAGCGATCTGCATCCAAGTTTTATCAGTGCTCATACCATTCTCTGTCGCCTCGCTTCAAATAAAACAATACCAGCGGCAACTGAAACATTTAAACTTGAAATGCTACCTTGCATCGGAATAGTGAGTAATGCATCGCAACACATTTGAGTTAAGCGACGCAATCCCTTTCCTTCCGAACCCAAAACTAAAGCCAAAGGTCCTGATAGATCCGTTTGATAAATTGAACGCTGTGCTTTCTCCGCAACTAAACCATACACCCAAAATCCGCGTTGCTTGAGCTGTTCTAATGTTCTTGTTAAATTAATCACTTGAATAAAAGGAATTAATTCAGATGCAGCACAAGACACTTTACGTACTACGCGAGTTAATCCTACGGCTTGATGTTTATTCGCCAATACTGCAGTAACCCCTGAGGCGTGCGCAGAACGCAAACAAGCACCCAAATTATGCGGATCCTGTACACTATCGAGTACGAGTAATAAAGGGGGCGATTGCAAACCCTCTAATGCCGCAAATAAATCTTTTTCTACGCCCGCGCTTGCGGGTTTGCAATCGGCGATCACACCTTGATGATGCGCATCAATAGGAACACGTTGATCTAAAGCATGTTTTGATAAAGCTTCTACCGGTATCTTGTACCGTTGCGCTTGGCATAATAAGGCTTGAAATCGCGCATCATGACGATTCATTTGATAATACAGTTTATAAATGCGTTCAGGCGCGATCGTCAACAGTGCCTCTATCGTATGAATACCAAATAATAATTCGCTCACTGTATTGGCTATTTAATTTAAAACAAAATCTATTTTCTGTCGTTCTAAATCCACGCGTGCCACCATGACTTTAATCGGGTCACCTAAGCGATAAACAATGCCCGTACGCTCACCCCGCATATGATGTTTACGTGCGTCAAATTGATAATGATCATTACGTAAAGCGGTTACATGCACTAAACCTTCAACATAAATATCTTGCAGCTCAACAAACAAACCAAAATTGGTTATATGCGTAATAATACCCAGATAAACTTGACCGATATGATCCTGCATAAATTCACATTTCAGCCAATTCAAAGCCATCTGCGTTGCATCATCCGCGCGACGTTCTGTCATAGAGCAATGCTCGCCTAAAGCAACAAGCACAGCCTGTTCATACTGCTGCACAGGTTTGCCTAATTCTAAACTCGATCGAATGCCACGATGTACAATTAAATCTGAATAACGACGAATCGGCGAGGTAAAATGAGTGTACGCATCAAAGGCTAAACCAAAATGGCCTTTATTCCCAGGAGCATACACTGCTTGACTGAGTGAACGCAGCAATACAGTCTGAATTAAATGTTTATCAGGACGATGTTTAATACGCGTTAACAAACGTGCATAATCGGCTGAAGTTGGATTTTTTTTTCCGGGCAAACGCAAACCTAATTCCGCTAAAAATGTTTTTAAATCAGCTAGTTTTGCTGCGCTAGGGCCTTCGTGTATCCGAAATAAAGCAGGAATTTTTTTATTCAATAAATAACGCGAAGCCGATACATTGGCTAATAACATACTTTCTTCGATCATACGATGCGCAACTGTGCGTTCACTCGGAACAATGCGTTCAATTTTACGCTGTTGATCGAAAATAACATGCGTTTCTGTTGTATCAAAATCAATAGCGCCACGTTTTTCACGCTCATGCTGCAATTTTTGATAAAGTTCATGCAAATTTTTTAAATCAGAAATGAGGGCATCTTCTGTACGTCTATAGTGAGGCTGCAAAATAAAATCTGTCACCTGTTGATAGGTAAGACGCGCGCGTGAATGCATAATGGCTGGATAAAATTGATAACTCTGTAATTGCCCAAGGGATGATAATTGCATATCACAGGCCATACAAAGACGATCAACCTGAGGTTTTAAGGAACACAGCTCATTGGATAAAACTTCTGGCAACATCGGAATGACTAAATCTGAAAAATACACTGAGTTGCCGCGTAATTTTGCTTGTTCATCCAACGCAGTATGAGGTTTCACATAGTGACTGACATCGGCGATTGCCACGATCAATCGCCAACCTTGAGTCTGCGGTTCACAATAAACAGCATCATCAAAGTCTCGCGCATCTTCACCATCAATCGTGACAAAAGCAAGCCCGCGTAAATCGATTCGATCCTGATAATCGATTTCTGTTAATTCAATAGACAAAGTCGCAATCTCAAACAATACCTGATCAGGCCAACTATGTGGCAATCCATATTGCCGCATGGCAAGCTCGATCTCGATACCGGGTGCATTAGGTTCGCCTAAAACTTCTATAATGCGCCCAGTAGGCTGTTTACGCTGACCCGGTTGTGTTTTGATTTCAACGACAACCATTTGTCCAAGTTCAGCTGTTCCTTCTGTGATAAGGATCGTTTGACTGATATGTATGTCAACCGGAATCACTACAGCGCAATCTTCTTGCCGCATAAAACGCCCAACCACGGAATGCGTATTGCGCTCCAAAATATCTACAATCACCGCTTCACGTCGACCGCGTTTGTCAGTACGCGATACGCGTGCGCGCACACGATCCCCATGAAAGACTAAAGACATCTGACGTACATTTAAAAATAAATCATCTGCTTTTTCGCTTGAATCTTTATCATCTGCTATGAGAAATCCAAAACCATCTTTATGTCCTAAGACACGTCCGGTTACCCAATGCACTGTATTGGGTAACGCATAGCCTTTACGATGAATAAATATAATTTGACCATCACGTTCCATAGCGCGCAAACGTCGACGCAGCGCTTCTTGTTGTTCTGGATCAGTCAAGCCCAATTCTTGTACCAATTCTCTACGACGAATCAAACGACCATATTCTTTTAAATAATCTAAAAGATATTCGCGACTTGGAATGGGATTGATATAGTTTTGTGCTTCGCGTGAAGCATAGGGATCAATATGTTTTTTGCGCATGCTAACTCACTTTAATCATCAGATCGCCGAACAAACTTTGCAAAACAGCGACCGCAGACACAGAGGCGGTTTCTGTTCGTAAAACACGCGGACCTAAGGTAATTGCGGTAAAATGATGGGTCAGCGCTTGTTCGTATTCTATCGGTGACCAACCCGCTTCTGGACCGATCAGCAAAGCCAGCGTACAGGGCTTTTCCACGTGCATACAAAGCGAAGTAGCAGCATTAGGATGTAAAATATATTTAATATCAGCAGAAATTGTTTGTACCCACTCCAAAAAATGATACGGTCTTGTCACATTAGGCACGAGGGTTCGTCCTGATTGTTGACAAGCAGACACGGCCACCGCTTGCCAGTGACGCAAACGCTTAGGCCAACGTTCTTCCGATAGATGTACCTGACAATATTCACTTAAGATGGGTGAAAAACTAGTCAGCCCTAGTTCTACCGTTTTTTGCACAGTGTAATCCATTTTCTGAATGCTCGATACTGCTTGTCCTAAATAAATTTTTAAATTAGATTCACGCGTTGTCGCACAATATTCTTGCAAATAAGCACAGACATTTTTTTTATTCCGCACCAATCGCGCGACAAATTCTCCTCCTTGATCATTAAACACAATAAAGTGTGCACCTTCTGATAAACGCAGTACGCGTGTTAAATAATGTGCGGCTTCTGTTGATAAAGGGATCAATTGTTCTGTTTGCAAAGCAGCAATAGGTTGATAGATCCGAGTAAGACGCATACACTAATCCGCATTTTCTTGGCATTACACCCAGTTGATGATACGTATGAAAAAAATTCTGTTACTGAGTTTACTTTATCTACTCAGCGGTTGCGCCCATTTGAAGAACAATATTCCCGAGTTTGGCACGCATCATGCCCAATTGTTAGGCAGCTGGCAAGCGCGTGGCAGTTTAGCAGAGCATGCGCAAAGCCATTACGGTATGAATGCTTCATTCATCTGGCGGCAAAAAAATCAAAATCAGTATGAACTGATGTTGCTGGGTCCTTTGGGTAGTTATCCAACGCTGATTCGTAGTGTAAATGGACGGGCGACAATACGCACACAAAAAAATACTTATTATTTAGTACGCTCTGGAATGCAATTTTGGCGCAATCGAAACAGCACTTTTTCAATAAAAATACCGATCTTACAAATGCCCTATTGGTTACGCGGACTACCGGCGCCGAATGGAGCGCATTCTATGCGCTGGAATACAAATGGAACGCTGCGTCAATTGCAACAATTTGAATGGACGATTGATTATTTAAGTTGGACATCCGTTAAGAATCAGATGCTACCAAAACAACTTACTATGCATAATTCATACCAAACACTTAACCTGCTGATCTATCAATGGATCATTTAAACATGATCACACGCCTTGCTCCTGCCAAACTCAATCTTTTTTTACATATTTTAAATCGTGACATAAACGGCTATCATTGTATACAAACACTTTTTCAGCTAATCGATTATTGTGATGAATTACAATTCCGCCTTCGCAATGATGGCGTGATTAACTGCCATTGTATTCCAGTAACACCGTTTTGCGATCTAAGTTCTTTACACACTGATAATATAATAATAACTGCTGCAAAATTACTGCAAACACGCATGAAAATTTCATTAGGCGTTGAGATCTGTGTCAAGAAACGTATCCCACTCGGTGCAGGATTAGGCGGAGGAAGCTCCAATGCCGCAACTACTTTACGCGCGCTCAATACTTTGTGGAAACTGCATCTGCCAGACGCTGAATTACTAAATCTAGCCACGCAATTAGGCGCTGATGTGCCGGTATTTTTTCAAGCGTGTACAGCCTGGGCAGAAGGTTACGGCGAACAACTACAGACTGTTCAACTGCCGCGTGCTTGGTTTGTAGTTTTGGTTCCACCAGTAACCGTCGCAACACAAAAAATTTTTTCGCATCCAGAATTGACACGCAACACAACAGCGATCACAATAGCGGCGTTTTTTAGCGGCTCTGTGAAAGTACGTAATGACTGCGAGCCATTAGTGCGGCGTATCTATCCTATTGTGGATGAAGCATTTCATTGGTTTGAACACTATGTACCTACACGCTTAACGGGTACAGGCGCTTGCTTATTTGCACAATTTAAAAGTAAAAAAGAAGCGAATATCATGCTAAAAAGATTTATAGCAAGCCCCTATCGAGGGTTTTTAGCAAAAGGATTGAATTGTGCTCCACAGTGAGCGTTACAGAATTTTGGGGTGTAGCCAAGTGGTAAGGCACCGGGTTTTGATCTCGGCATTCCTAGGTTCGAATCCTAGCACCCCAGCCTATACGGTCGATCACGTAGTGTAGAGGTTTACGCATGACTGATCTGATGATCTTCCGTGGCAATGCAAACGTACCTTTGGCTGAAAAAATCAGCGACCACTTGAACATACGATTAGGCAAAGCCACTGTCGGCCGTTTTAGCGATGGTGAGATATTAGTCGAAATACTTGAGAATGTTCGAGGTCACGATGTTTTCATCGTACAACCTACCTGTGCACCGACCAATGACAATCTAATGGAATTGGTCATTTTAGCAGACGCCTTAAGACGCGCTTCAGCACGACGCATCACAGCCGTTGTTCCTTATTTTGGTTATGCGCGCCAAGATCGTCGCATTCGATCGGCACGCGTGCCCATCACAGCCAAAATCGTAGCAGATATGTTAGCCTCAGTCGCTATCAGTCGTTTACTAACCGTCGACTTGCATGCTGATCAAATTCAAGGTTTTTTTGACATTCCCGTTGATAATATTTATGCAACGCCTGTGATCTTAGACGACATTAATAAAAAAAATTATGCGAACGCAATTGTTGTATCGCCCGATGTGGGCGGCGTGGTACGTGCGCGCGCAATCGCCAAACGTCTCAACAATAATACTGACATGGCGATCATCGATAAACGACGCACGGGGCCAAATCAAACGGAAGTCATGCATGTAATCGGTGAAGTCAATCAGCGTAGTTGCTTAATCGTCGATGATATGGTAGATACCGGTAGTACGCTGTGTTTAGCAGCGAATGCCTTAAAGAAACACGGGGCTACCACGGTAGTTGCCTATTGCACACATGCGGTACTGTCAGGTGGAGCGATCGAAAACATTGAACGCTCGGCATTAGATGAGGTTATCGTAAGCAATACAATTCCACTGCGCACTAAAGCGCTGCGATGTTCTAAGATCCGTCAATTAAATTTAAGCGCTATTTTAGCGCAAACGATTTATCGAATTAATAATGAAGAATCTGTCAGCTCGATGTTTGTAGATTAAATAGACTTCCTTCATGAAAGGCAGTAGACTTTTCCTCGCTGGGTGTATTTGAACGCCTAGGCTTTCAAGCCGAGATGAGGATATCAAAAACATTATCAAGAAAGACAGTCAAGAAATAATAAAAGCGAGGGCTATTTATGCAAAATTCTTATCCTGAACAGATCCGAAAAAAGCTTCAAGAAATCGCCGGCGATAAAATTGAACAAAGCGAAGTAGCATGGGCCATGGCAGAGGCAAACGCCGCTGTCATTGATGGTCTTTTAGATCTCGATGTAGTTGGAAACTTTGGTTCGGCTATCAAAGGAATTTATACGTTAATCACGAATAATCCAACAGAATTACCTCCTAATCCTTGGTTTGTTTGGAACGGTCATGATCATAAAACAAGTCCCGTCACATTTAAATATCTTGAAAAACGTGGTTATATCGATGGATTTTCCTCAATTAGCGCTGCCATCAGCGGTGGTTTATCATTATTGACTGTTGTAAATATTGGAGCGCTGGCGCAACACGGATATTCAAGCGCTAGCACAGTAAAACACTTGAAAGAATTTCGTACCATTTCAGACAGCTACAAGCACAGCGAAACTATTTCTGCTTGGCTGCAATTAATTATCTTGTTGAAAGGACTCAAACTCGATGTACGTGGTGGGCAGCTTGCAATCACGGCAGTCTCTGCGCTGCCAGGTGCAGCCGCGCCTGCGCAAGCACTCGCCACCATCATAACTGCAGGGACGAAACTTGGAATAAACCTGAAATTTTCGACTATGTCAAAAATGCTTGCTATGGAATTACATTGGCGCGCGTATCAAGAACATGTTTTACTTGAAGGAAGCACAGATGGCACCGGACCTGCAATTCGCATTCTAGAAGAACTATTCACACGTCGCGGAATTTTGGTAACACTTCTAGGCAAGCATGATGTCGACACAATTATCCATGAACCCGCTGGTTGGCTAGCGATCAGCGATAAATTGTTGTTAATATAAGAAATCTTAAAAACTTTGCCAAACAGGATTGATAGCGATCTTGTTTGGCTTTTGTTAAAATATTATTTTTATTAAAAAGTGCAATTGAAAAATTCTCACGAGGTCTATAACTGATCATGATTCAATCATTTGAACTCGACGCACAACCAAGAACCTTATTTGGAAAAGGACATAGTCGCCGTTTGCGTCGTATTGAAAACCGTGTTCCTGCGATCTTATACGGTGGCAACGAACCACCACTAGCATTTTCGTTAGATCATCGACAGCTTGTACGCGCTTTAGAAAACGAAGCGTTTTATTCACATATTTTAACAATTAACTTAGAACAACAACAACATCGTGCCATTTTAAAAGAGTTGCAGCGCCATGCATTTAAATCGAATGTTGTGCTTCACCTTGATTTTTTACGTGCCGGCAAAGAGAAAATTACGCTTACTGTACCTTTGCACTTTATAGGTGAAGAGCGTGCACCGGGTGTTAAACACGGCGGTATCGTCTTACATCGACTCACAAACTTAGAAATACGTTGTCTTCCCATTAATTTACCTGAATCTATCTCAGTCGATATCTCTGAGCTGGAATTAAGTCAATCACTCCATTTGTCAGAATTACAGTTGCCTGAAGGCATTGAATTGTTGCATCAAGATGATCGTGCTGTCGTTAGCATTCAAGCTGCTAAGACAGAAACAGAAGAAACCGATAGCAATGAGCAACCAACCTCTGCTGAAGTTCCTGCCATTAATGTCAAAGAGAATAAAAGTACGGTTGATTCTGGAAAAGATAAGAAGAAAAAATAAGCGATCTTTCGGTGATCCAACTCATTGTTGGGCTTGCTAACCCAGGAAACGAATTTACAAAAACCAGGCATAATGTTGCTGCCTGGTTGATCGAACAATTAGTGCAACAAGAACATTTAAGCCTGCGTTTAGAAAAAAAATTCCATGGTTATCATGTACAGCTTCTCTCTATGCCGTGTCATTTGTTAATCCCAACGACCTATATGAACAACAGCGGATGTTCAGTCGCCGCTTTAGCGCGTTATTACCGTATTGAACCTTCCCATATTCTTATTGTTCATGACGATTTAGATTTTCCTCCTGGTTGTATACGTTTTAAATATGGCGGGAGAGATGGCGGACATAAAGGTGTTAAAAATACAATCGAACAATTAGCGAGTTGTTTATTTTGGCGATTGCGCATTGGTATCGGACGTCCCCCACAACGCACCCATACTTATGATTATGTTTTAGAAGCACCGTCGCGAGTAGATCAGAAAAAAATTAGAGAGGCAATTGCAGATGCCCTATCTGTCTTGCCCACATTTATTCAAGGGCATTATGATACAGCCATACAAACTTTGCATAATCGCGAGATGCCTTTATGAGCGCAATAGGATTCGTAGGTCCACCTAATGTTGGTAAATCTACACTCTTTAAAGCCTGCACAAACAGGATGAGTGTTGAGATAGAAAATCGTCCATTTTCGACGATTGAACCTAATATAAGTATTGTTTTTGTGCCTGATCCACGCTTATCAGAACTTGCACAGATTGTTAAGCCGAAAAAAACAACCCATGCTATTTTAAAATTTGTTGATATTGCTGGACTTGTTGCTGGCGCTTCTAAAGGAGAAGGCTTAGGCAATAAATTTTTAGCGCATATTCGCGAAGTTGATGCGATCTTGCACATAGTGCGCTGTTTTGTAGATCCAGACATCATTCATGTAATGGGAAAAGTAGATCCGATTGCTGATATTGAGATCATTCACACAGAGCTGATCTTGGCTGACTTGCAAACGATTGAACGTGCGCTGATGAACTTGAAAGCAGCGGTAAAATCAGGTGATAAAACCGCCCATATGACTGCAACTTTATTACAACAGGTGCGTGCTCATTTGGATCAGGGTCATTTAATGCAAAGTCTTATTTTAGATCAAGAAGCACACACATTATTAAAGCCGTTTCAGTTCCTCACCCTAAAGCCCATGCTTTATCTTGCAAATGTTCACGAAGATGGTTTTAGCAATAATCTGTTTTTAACTGCTTTAACTGAATACATAGCGAAACAAAACATGATCGTCATGCCTGTTTGTGCCAAATTAGAATCTGAGTTAAGTGAACTCACTGCAGAAGAAAGACAGGAATTTCTCCAAACTTTTAGTTTCACAGAAACTATTTTAGATCGCATCATTCATACAAGTTATAACTTACTGCAGCAAAGTTTTTTCACAGTAGGCGTTCAAGAAGTACGTTCTTGGACCATCGCAAAAGGCGCTTCTGCGTTAGAAGCAGCAGCCTGTATTCATACAGATTTCGCTAAAGGTTTTATTCGTGCTGAAGTAGTTTCTTACCAAGATTTTATTCAACATCAAGGATTGCCTGCTGCAAAAAAAGCAGGAAAATTACGTTTAGAAGGCCGGGATTATCGCGTGCAAGACGGCGATATTATACATTTTCTGTTTAATATCTAAGATGCACTTAAACTGGTTTTAGGGATAAGCCCACAGTCTTTTTATATCAGTAGAAATAGTAGCAGCAGCAGTCTGACTAAAATTAGCGCCATTGACGCTTTCATAGACCCCATCACCGCAGGCTAAATAAACAACATTTCCTAGAACTAAAAGATCGTCTGGCTGGCAATCAGAAAGTTCACTTCCGATTTGAGTAAACGTACTGCCATTGCTGCTTTGATAAACATTTCTATTCGCAGTACCTATATAAAGGGTATTGCCTACGGCCCTAAGAGCAAACACAACCTCAGTAAGAGACGTGATAGAGAACGTCTGCCCATCGGTACTTCGGTATAAACCATCCGCTGTTCCTGCGTAAATAATGTTTCCTATCACAGCCACTCGATACACAACTCGGTTTCCTACAGAAGCATTTATAGAAAAACTATTACCACCATCAGTACTTTTATATAAACCAACCGAAGTGGTCACAAAAATATCCCCTGTACTGGGTACGACAGCTAGATCATAAGGCGCCTGTCCTGTAAAATTGCCTTTTTTAGTAAAAGTCTGACCGTTATTCGTACTTGTATAGAGGACATAGCCATTAGTGGAAGAAGAGAAACCCATCACATAGAAAACTCCGTTACTAAAAACTAGGTTTTCAGGGCTAACATTCGCATTTGAATCTATGACCACTGAAGAAAAATTTGTCCCATCTGTACTCTTGTATAAGTTGTTCCCTGTAGCCACAAAAAGTGTATTATTCATCGTTAAAAAATCATTCACAACAGTAGTAGCGCCAATAGAACTCTTCGCGATTTGAGTAAAGCTATTTCCATTATCAAGACTTTGATATAAACCTTGGGAGGTGGTCGCGGCGTAGATACCAGGCCCCGTAGACACGATAGTTTGAGCAGGAGGATTGGACACGGCCGTCCCCTGATCGTAAGTCGCAGTGACCGTGACGCTAGCCTGACCCGCAGAGGACCCTGCAGTAAACGTGCCTGCGTAAGAACATTGAGAATTGCTAGGCAACTCTGAACCGCAATTACTACTGGCCAGAGTAGCGGAACCATTATTCGTTTTCTCCGAAAGGGACAGCGTGGTTATAGGAAAAGCAGAAGAATTCTGAAGGACAAATTCAAGCTGAGCGGAGCTGTTGGCGGTTATAGTAGGGGGTAATTTTTTATCGATCACCCAGTCGACTCTCGGCGCTGAGATAGTCGTTGCGCTGGACCCGATTTGCCCAGAGGTATTTTGATCATACGTCACTTTGATGCTGGCCGCCGCCGAGCTGCTGATCGTGTTTTTGGTTTGATAGTTTCCCGTAAAAGTACAAGCTGCATTCACCGCTAAAGTACTCCCACAATTGTTCGACGTTTGAGTCAAGATAGCGTCACTCGGGGTTTGAGGCGGAATCGTGATGACAAAATTCGTTAAATCGAACGCCGAGTGATTCGTTAGAGTAAACGTCATCTCATGCGTGCTGTTCGTGCTGATCTGCGTCGGTAAAGGCGGCGCCGTAGGTGAGATAAATAGATTCGGCGCTGTGATGGTCGTCGCAACGGATTGAGACGAAGGACCGCCTTGATCGTACTGAACTTGAACCATCAGCGAACCCGTCGCCTCCACGCCACCCGCAGTATATGTGCCGGCGTAAAGACAATTGGAACCCGATGCTAAAGTCATCCCGCAGGTGGTCACAACGGGGTTCACCTCGAAAATTCCTCCGTTTACCGAAAGCGTGGTGAAGTGAATCCCGGTGATCGGAAACGCGCTGGAATTGCTTAATTGAAAAATTACATCATTCGAACTGTTTGTGCTGATCTTATTCGGTAGATTCGTCGGAGTAGTAAACCCAACCGTCGAAGCAGCAATCGTTGTACTCATCAGGCTGCTGTCGGTTCCGGAAGGACTCTGATCGTACCCCGCGTGCAATCGAATTGTACTGGTTCCCAACGTGCTGCCACTAGTATACGCACCCACGTAGGCACAACTGGCTCCGGCCGCTAAGGTGACGTCACAATCGCTCGATTCTCCTTCTGTTACTGTCGCATCCGCAGGTTGGATCGTGGGCGAGAGCACCAGATTCGTTAGATCAAACGCTGATTGATTCGTCAGTGTGTAAATCACGTAATAATTACTGTTCGGCGTGAAGTTCGACGGCAACGCCACCAAAGGCGTGATTAAAAGAGATGGGTTCGATACCGTCGTCGGACTGTTCCCACTTGCTCCCGTTGAACTTTGCGTAGACGTTATGGTGATCTGCGCTTGCCCAGATCCTGTGTTCAGATTAGTCTGATAGGTTCCGCTGACTTGGCAAGTTTGATTCACCGCTAACGTACCGCTGCTACAGCCGTTCGTGCTGATCGTCAAGTGAGCATCATTGGGCAAAGCACTGGGTATCACGTTTAATCCCGTCAATGTAAACATCGATGAGTTCGTTACGCTAAAACTGACTGGATAACTCATCTGTGTGCTAACTTTATTCGGTAAACCGCTTCCGCTAATCACGTTGACTTGCACGTTGGGCACCGAAAGCGTGGTCTGAGCGATAGCAGTATTGCTGTTGCCTTGAGCCGATTGGGCTTGCATCGCAATTTTACTGGGTCCCGCTGTGTTCCCCGCTGTATACGTGCCGGCATACACACAACTGCTTCCCTGGGTTAACGTGCCGGTGCAACCATTATTAGTAACGGCAAACGACCCATTCGTTGAACCCTGATCCACAAATTGGATCCCAGTTAACGCCACTGTAGAGTTATTGGTTAATTGAAAACTTAACGCCGTCATTCCATTGACATTGAAAGCGTTCGGAAGATTCGGTGCCGCCACGATCAGGGCCAGGTCTTTCGTTAAGATCGTGGTCCCATTGTTGTCCGTCTTAACCGTTGGACTTTGATCAAAGCTGACTTGCAGTTCTGCTTTTCCTGCTCCCGCTTGTTGATTGGTTAAATACCAACCCGATATCACGCAACTTTGGCTCGCCACTAAGGTCGTTCCGCAGGTACTGGTGCTGGGATCGAGTTCAAAATCTGCATCGACAGGAGTGGCGTTGAGATTAAAGGTCAATCCCGTCAGGGTAAAGGCTGATTGATTCGTTACTTTGAATCCCACCGCCGTGGTCGAGTTGGTATCTACGTTCGTCGGCAGCAGCGTGCTGACTTGTATCTGCAGATTCGGTTGACTCACCTGCGTCGCACTGAGTCCGGTGACTAAATTGGGGCTTTGATCAAAGCTCACTTCTACGTTCGCTGATCCCGATCCGAGGGTGTTCCCGCTTGTGTACGTTCCTGTATAGGTACAGCTTTGGTTCGACAGCAAATTACTGCAGTCCGTCGGCGTATTCTCGATTAAACTCGCGTCTTCAGGGCTCGCATCCGGGGCAATGATCAGCGTACTGAGCGCAAATGGTGAGGTATTCGTTAGGGTAAATGCAACCGAATAACTTTGATTCGTGCTAATTTGATTCGGTAAGGCTACGCTGGGCGTGATTTGCAAACTTGGGGAGAAAATCGTTCCGTTGCTCCCGCTGCTAAACCCATTGCTGTTTTGGTCATAGGTCGTTTGCAACGTCACGTTCGCCAAACCGGTTTGATCTCCCGTTACGTATATCCCATTGTACTGACAGCTTTGATTCACCGCTAACGTCGTCGGGCAGTCCGTTCCACTCGCCACAAAACTGGCATCTCCCGGTTGCACTTGATAACTGAAATTCAAATTCGTTAAGGGAGTTCCTGTCGTGTTGCTGATCGTAAAACTCACAGGGTAACTTTGCTCTGTCCCAAGCTGATTCGGCAAGGCTATTCCTAATGCCACCGTCGGCATCACTGGCGCCGCTCCTTGGGCGTTCGTTATTTTTTTCGGCAACGGGACCACGTTTTGAGCGTATCGCATCACCAGTTGGTAATACCCCGCTCCGCTCACTTGTGGGGTGTAATGGACCGTAACTTCGCAGCTCTCTTTGGATTGCAGTCTCCTCCCACTGCAGTGATCGTCTTTGCTAAATCCTGCGCTCCCATTCAGTTGGATCGTGAGTGCAGTCGGCATCAAAAACGGCAATTGATTCGTAAATCGATACACTGCTTGGTATCCATTTCCTTGCATCGTTTCGCTGGGTATCTCCCCTCTCTCTTCCCATCCGATCGGATCCTGCGCCGCTATCACGGTTAGACTAAGTAACAGTCCTCCTAAAACGATTCCCCATCTCGCCATCACTCTTCTTCCTTGATTTTCCATTTTCTAGGATAAATAAACTTACCATGCTTCCTCATTCCATAACAAGTAATTCTTTACATGTAATATCGACAGGTACTTTATAAAAAATTTAACGCTCAAATTCATCGCTCAGTCCAAACAATTGAACAGCGCATTCCAGTAAATCTTTTTGTGAAGAGCAAGCCGCTCTACGCAACTCTACACTCGGGGTATGTAAAAGTTTATTGGTTAAACTGCGGGCAAAACGTTGTAATACCTGCGGCGCAGGCACACTGAGTTGTAACAAACGTAACGCTTTACGCAATTCATTATCACAAATATGCGTTGCTTTTTGACGATACGCACGAATTAAGGGCGCTGCTTCCCAAGTGCGCAGCAGGGTAAAATAATCATTCACTTTCGCTTGAATCATGGCTTCAGCATGCGCTAATGCAACAACTCGATTGTGTAAATTATCCGCTAGAATTCGTTGTAAATCATCTAAAGTATATAAATAAACTGCTTCCAGTTGAGCTACTTCAGGCTCGATATCACGCGGTACTGCTAAATCTGCCATAAAGAAAGGGCGATGCTTCCTTTTCTTTAAAGCACTCTCAACCATGCCTTTACCCAAAATAGGCAAAATGCTTGCGGTCGCAGTAATGATGATATCCGCATAAGCGAGATACTGTGGAATCATAGGTAGCGTGATAATAGTTGCGTCGATCGTCTCTGCTAAAGATGCCGCACGTTCTGCGGTTCGGTTAGCAATCCAAAAACGCTGCACACCTAATGTTTTCAGATGCTTTGCAATACGTGTAACCGTCTCTCCCGCGCCAATTAATAACACACCTTTATCATGTATCGTAGTGAAAATATGTTTGAGCAAATGAGAAACCGCAAAGCTCATCGACACAGGATGTTTACTAAGATTCGTTTCCTGGCGTACGGTTTTACAGGCGGAAAATAAATACTGAAACAAACGTAGAAATTGAGTCCCTACCGTTCCAGCAGAATGCGCTAAGGTGAATGCAGCTTTCACTTGACCTACGATCTGTGCTTCACCCAATACCATAGAATCTAAACCACTCGTTACACGCAATAGATGCTGTAATGCAGCCTCGTCAGTATAGGCATAGCAATAAGGACGCAAATTCCATGCACTTAAACGTTTATGTACGTGTAACCAATCATAGATACGCTGCGCTTCACTATTAATACAATAAAATTCAGTACGATTACAGGTTGATAAAATAACCGCCTCATCTGCGTGAGTAGCATGCACTAAATCAAATAAAGATTCAGAAAGAGAAGAAGAGTCAAACGCAACCCGCTCACGAACATGCACAGGTGCAGTTTGATGGTTAATACCACAGGCAATTAAATTTAATTTTTTATTCATCCGTTACTCAGAAAAATTCATTGACGCATTAACCGCTCCTGCAAATAATGAATATTGGTTCCTCCATGTAAAAAATTTCCATCGCGCAATAAAGCTTGATGCATAGAAATATTTGTTTTTATTCCTTCAATAACAATTTCATCTAAAGCATTGCGCAAACGTGCCAAGGCGATTTGGCGCGTTTGACCGTAGGCAATTACTTTGCCAAGTAAAGAGTCATAATAAGGAGGAACACGATAGCCTGTATAAATATGTGAATCGACACGTATACCCGGTCCTCCGGGCGGATGATACAAGGTAATCAAACCAGGTGATGGAAAAAAAGTTTCTGGATCCTCTGCATTAATCCGACATTCAATCGCATGACCACGAAATTGTATATCGCTTTGCTTATAATGCAGTTTCTCCTGCGCAGCAATCTCTAATTGTTCTCGAATCAGATCGATGCCTGTAATCAATTCAGTGACTGGATGTTCAACTTGAATACGCGTATTCATTTCAATGAAATAAAATTGTTTGTCTTGATAAAGAAATTCAAACGTACCTACACCACGATATTTGATATCTCGACAGGCTTTGACACAAAGTTCACCGATTTGTCTGCGTTGTTTTTCTGAAATGCCTGGAGCAGGCGCTTCTTCAATCACTTTTTGATGACGTCGTTGCATAGAACAATCGCGTTCGCCTAAATGCACTGCATTACCATGACCATCGCCTATTACTTGAATTTCAATATGACGTGGTGTCATTAAAAATTTTTCAAGATAAACCTGATCATTATTAAAATTTGCCTGTGCTTCTGCTTGTGTAAGTGAAATCGCATTTAACAACGCAGCTTGGCTATGTACAACACGAATTCCACGACCACCACCACCACCGGCTGCTTTGATGATTACAGGATAACCAATCGTATGAGCAAGTTCTAAATTATATTGCGCATCAGATCCTAAAGGTGCGTTCGAACCAGGCACACAAGGAATTTTTGCTTTACGCATCTGCGCGATAGCAGATACTTTGTCACCCATCATACGAATAGTATGCGGCTCGGGACCAATAAATTTGAAACGACTTTCTTGCACACGCTCAGCAAAATCTGCATTTTCAGCCAAAAAACCATAACCAGGATGTATGCCGGTAGCATCGGTAATCTCTGCTGCAGAAATGAGAGATGGAATATTTAAATAGCTATCTGATGAAGACGCAGGTCCAATACACACGGTTTCATCTGCCAATTTTACGTGTTTCAGATTAGAGTCAACAGTAGAATGCACCGCGACCGTTTGAACACCTAATTCTTTGCAAGTACGCAGTATTCTTAAGGCAATCTCACCACGATTCGCAATCACGATCTTATTTAACATGATCGGGGCCTTTATACTTTATAAAAACATTATTCGATAATGAACAAAGGTTGATCAAATTCAACAGGAGTAGCATTTTCTACTAAACATGCGCGAACAATGCCGTTTTTATCCGCTTCGATTTGATTCATAGTTTTCATTGCTTCAACGATACATAAAACATCGCCGACATTCACTGTCTGCCCTTCCGTGACAAAAATTTGTGCGTTAGGATTCGGAGCAAGATACACAGTACCCACCATAGGCGAACGTACAATATGCTGCCTACTGGAATCTAGAGGCGGTGTTACGGACTGATGTGAGACATTAGAAATATCGGCAATATAAGTGGGTGGTGGTATAACTGAGGTGTGCATTGTGATTTGCTGACTAATACGGACATGTGCATTATCCTGACTCAGCTCGATCTCCGTAAGCTGATGCTCTTTGAGGAGCTGTATTAATTGCTGTATTTTTTCGATATCCATCAAAATCTACCCTCTTTAACACGGAACGGTATTCTAACATACCCAGCCGCCCTACTAAAATTTCAGACCCAAGCCGAACAAGAATACGTCACTATCGCGATTCTGTCGTGTAAGAATCCGATGCCAGAGTGCATTAACAAACCATCGATGTGCAAAAAAATACTGGGCATTGAGTGATACAACCGCATGAATCGTATCGAACGAACGAGGCAAATCAGAACCATAACCATAAACATGAGTACGAACTAAATAAGGTCCCACACCTAAACCGAGATACAAACGCTGCTGTAAAAAATCTCTTTCTAACCAAAGCTGAGGCAATATTCCATAGCGACGCATCACTGCATTATGACCTTCATTTAACCAAGCGAGTGTTCCATCTATGTAATGAAAAAAAGCATATCTGTATTCAACGCTGTTTGCAAAAGACTGTTCATCATGCGCTGAATTGACTGTTGTTTGACCTAATAACACACTGATTTGATTATCTAAAACAGGTTTTTCTGATACATTTTTACAGGCTTGTTTTGATGCAGCTAAAGCATATCCGATTGAAAAAACTAAAGCGGTTGTATCAGGATCACGATTCATGACTTGAATATGATCGACTCCTAATTTCAACAATACGGGCGAAAATCTATAATAGGTGCCTGCTATACGATACAGTACAGCAAGATGATGTACATCTGCATAATGATCCGCATAGATATGCGTATCAAAATAAAAATAGGGGCCTAATCCCGCAGAAAAAACAATTGTATTTTGCAATAATGGTTTTGAATACAGAAAACCAAGTAAAGCCAAGCCATCACGATGATGATTACTAAAATGGCCTTCATTATAATAAGAAAGCTGCCAAGCAAAAGGCGGTTTTAAGTCCTTCGCGAGATAATCAATACTCCAAGAAAGTGAACGTTTACGATCACTTTGACCAGGGCTAAAGGAAAAATTTAAGGTCAAATATAATTCAGAATCAGATGAAACTAATGATTGACTTTGCGTACCTGCACTTGCATTTATAGAGAAAGATACAACTATAATCAGTAAGCTAATAAAACAACAGTGATAGAGTCCTTCATAAATCTTTGTGCATTTCTTCATCTTTTTTATTTTTAAATTCAAACCAAACACCGAATAAAACTGCAAAGGAACTTGCAAATGCTACGCCAAGAATCCAAGAAAAATACCACATAATTAAATTCGCCTTTTACAGGTACCAAAAGATATCAATAAACATTCGTTTTATTTTTCGCCACGTAATCTAAAGTAACTTTTCCTCTAAGCACGTGATAAACCCAGCTTGTATAAATCAGGATAAGCGGTAAAAAGATAATCGTAGCGACTAACATGAGCCATAAAGTTTCCTGACTAGACGAAGCATCCCACACAGTCAAACTCATACTTGGATGCGTATTAGAAGGAAGTATAAACGGAAACATACTCACACCCACGGTCGCAATCGCAGAAAAAACACAGCAAGCACTACTTAACCAAGCGCTCCGACAATAACGAAACGTTAAAAAAGTTACAGTAAAAAACGCACCTAAAAATCCAAAGAGAGGAATTACAAGCCAACTCGGATGTTGTTGATAATTATGAAACCAAGCCCCGCTAACATGCTCAACTTGTTTATATAAAGGATTCGATGGGCCATTTTCTACAATCGTACTAACAATGTGATAGCCTGGCAGACGTGTTGCGATCCACACTCCCGCTACAGCAAATAAGACCATAAAAATCAAAGCACTCACGCGCCCAAACGTAATAGAACGCGCCTGAATTGCTCCTTCTGTTTTATTAGATAGATACGTAGCACCATGCATCGTAAGTAAAGCCACGCCCACAGCAGCGCACAAAAGCGCAAAAGGATTTAACAAGGCCCAAAATGTTCCGGTATAAAAGCAACGCAAGGTGTCGTCAAAATGAAAAGGAATACCTTGCATAACATTTCCAAGCGCAACACTTAATAATACAACGGGTAAAAATCCAGCTAAAAATAAACTAACATCCCAGATCGTACGCCACACAGGTTCATGTAATTTACTGCGATATTTAAAACCGACAGGACGTAAAATTAATGCCAATAGCAAAGCCATCATAGCAAAATACAAACCTGAAAAAGTAACCGCGTAGATAGCGGGCCAGGCCGCAAAGATCGCACCCGCGCCCAATAACAACCAAACTTGATTACCTTCCCAAACCGGACCGACCGTATTGAGCACTACACGACGTTCATCATCCGTGCGCGCTACGAACGGCAATAAAATACCCGTCCCTAAATCAAAACCATCCATGATAGCAAACCCTATTAATAACAAACCTAGGAGCAGCCACCAAAGAACACGCAGAGTAGGATAATCTAATGGCATTTAAGCAGCCTCCGATTTCTTCAATAAATATTCAGGACCTAAGCGTATATATTTTGTCATTAAATAGAGTTCCACACAGGTCAATACGCTGTAAAGTACAATGAACCCAATCAAGCTCGTTGCAATAGCGGTAGTCGTGATAGATGACGTGGCTAAAAAAGTGGGCAAAATACCCGAGATTACCCAAGGCTGACGGCCATACTCTGCTACAAACCAGCCAAGTTCAGCAGCCAACCAAGGCAAAGGCAAACTAAATAAAGCGATCTTTAAAAAACAAGTTTTATCAAAACGCCGAGAAACACTTAAAATAAATGCTGTTAAAAACAAGATAACAAAGAAAAATCCAAATGCTACCATCAATCGAAAGCTCCAAAATAATGGCGAAACGTTAGGCACAATGTCCCAAGCAGCTGTTTGAATTTGCTGTGGTGTAGCCAGCTCAATATGATCGGTGTAACGCTTCAATAACAAGGCATAACCCAAATCATTTGCATAATGATTAAATAATTGTTGTGCCGCTTGATCCTGAGGCATGCGATTTAAGCGTTGTAACGCAAGATAAGCAAATAGGCCGTTTTTAATTCTCTGCTGTGCTTGCTTCACAAGATCGTCAATGCCTAAAACAGGCGTATCAAGCGAACGCGTTGCGATCAAACCCAACAAATACGGAACTTTAATCGCATAATGAGTCGTACGTTGCTCTTGATCTGGCAAACCGAATAAGGTAAAGCTCGCAGGCGCTGGCTCAGTCTTCCATAGACCTTCAATTGCTGCAATCTTCATATGTTGCATTTCGTTAGCTAAATAGCCGCTTTCATCGCCTAAAACGACGACAGACAAAGAAGCTGCCAAACCAAATGCTGAAGCGATCATAATAGAACGTTTAGCCAATTCCCCATTACGTCCACGCAACAAATAATACGCACTAATGGCTAAAACAAAGATGGATCCAGTAACATAGCCTGCGCTGACAGTATGCACGAACTTAGCTTGTGCAACAGGATTAAAAAAAACATCCGCAAAGTTTTTGATTTCCATACGCATGGTATGAAAATCAAAATAAGCGCCTACAGGATGAGCCATCCATCCATTGGCTATCAAAATCCACAAGGCAGACAAGTTAGAACCTAAAGCAACCAGCCAAGTTACCATACAGTGTGCTGATTTAGACAAACGATCCCAACCAAAAAAGAATAAACCGATAAACGTTGCTTCTAAAAAGAAGGCCATTAAACCTTCTACTGCTAACGGCACGCCAAAAATATCCCCAACATAATGCGAGTAATACGCCCAATTCGTACCAAACTGAAATTCCATCGTAATACCGGTAGCAACGCCCATCGCAAAATTAATACCGAATAATACACCCCAAAATTGCGTCATATCGCGCCAAATTGTGCGTTTAGTTAAGACATAAACCGTTTCCATAATGCCTAAAAGGACAGATAGACCTAGCGTTAAAGGCACAAAAATAAAATGAAACATGGCGGTTAAGCCAAATTGTAGGCGCGACAGCTGAACTACATTTAAGTCGATCATATGAATCTAGTCCGAAGAAGAATTTAGGTTAGTTTGTACATTAAAAATTTTACCTGCGATGACGCCACGCAGAAACGAAGAATCGCTCGGGTGTGAAAAGAGACACAACCAAAGCATAGCCAGAACAGCCAGCTTGAACAAAATTGTACAGGTCAGTTCACGCGCTAAAGACATATGCCTACCTCACAATAAACAGGTCATTGGCTTCTTGCCGGAATGATAACTTGCCTATTGTACCAGTAAATTGGCGTATTGCGAGTAAAGGATTAAGTGGGAAAATAATCTGCATTAAAACAATCCTCAATACTGAAGGGAGAATGCGGTGAAAATTCCTGTTCATCCAATCCGGTTTCTGCGGCCGCTTTGATAACCGCGCGCGTATAGGCGCGATCGAAATGCGAGGCCATTTCTTTTTTTAAACTTGGACTTTCTGCAAGATGATCTTCCAATTCTAAGCGCTGATTTTTAATCGTCAACTTCCAGCTTTTGCTACGCCTGGTTGCTTGAAATTGCCATTTTAATAAATGCACCATTAAAATAGATAAACGATTAATTAATTCTCTTTTTTCACTTTTCCCCACACTTTCAATCTCTTCAGCAAGATGTTCAATATCCAGTTCTGATAATTTGCCGTGTTTCAATAATTCGACCGTATGCATCGTCCAAGCATAAAAATCTTGATCATACCCGCGCTTTTCGATACGTTTAACCATGCTCAATGACCTGACAATTACTATTCATAAAAACATTATTTTCCTTAATGCTATGGGTTATAATGCAATGAGTTGTCTGGTGTTGCATTTGATTGATTGCTCACGCTTGCACAAGCAGGTTCATTCTTAAAAAAAATATCTATTTTTGCGAGTATCGCAGAGATAAAATTTGTTTCACTTGACGACTTATATGTTTCATCAGAATCTTTCAATACATCTACAGACATTTTTCCTTGCAAAACCTGCGTTGCTCGCGCTAAATAATGCAGTTCTTCTACAGCTTTTGCCGGATCTGTATCATTTAAATAAGTAAATAATTTAGGGCGTGATGTAAGATTGAGAGGCAGATTAACTCCTTTAAAAAACATCTCATATTGTGCTACTAATTTATCGATTTCTGATATCTCCGGATACTTGCTACCTTCTATTTTGACTAATTGATCGAATGTGAGATTCTTTAAACTAAAAATGGCATGTAACTTCAACAAAATCTGTGAAAACATATCAAAATAGCCACCACGATCAGACATTTCCAAAGTAAATTTCTCTGTGTCATCGAAATATTGAGAGAATTTCTTTCCAAATAAGTAATCATAAACAAACAGTCGCGCGTTATAAGAAAGAAATGCACAGGGCGCTAATAAATTAAATTTCCATTCAGATGTTTTATGCATCTCAACAATGAATTCAGCGCAATGATCCAACTGATCAATAGACAGATTATCTTTGCATAGATTCGCAGAATTCTTAGTTACAGATTGCAGGTTTTGTAGATTCTTTAAAAGAAAAGGCATGTATCGATCAAAATATAGATTTAATCCGCGTATAAAGAACAGTCCATATCGCTCAATAGGGCTGCCATCGCCTTGCTTGATACTTTCTTCCGAACTCAGCAAATTATCAGCTATCTTAATCATTTTTTCATATCCATCACTACGCAGGGCATAAGCGCTATTATCAATGTCGTCAAATGCATCAAAAGTAGCTTTACTAAAATCAGAACCATGAAATTTTATAAGCGCAACACGTGCATTATTATGAATGGTATAATTATCTAAAACTTGATTCCAATACTCAGAAAATCCTTGTATCAGCATTGCGCTAATACAGTTTTTACATATCTGTTTGTGTTCAGAAATATACGATAACGATGCATGCCACTGCTGAATTTTATTTAGCAACGGCATTACATCATCAACTACTTCGTTATTTTCAAGTTTTTCAATTATCCTGTTAAGTTCGTGTATGCTCTCATGAACATCTTTGTTTATTTCCTCTTGTTTCTGATTAAAATTTGATATTCTTTGAATGGAATCTTGAAAACTAAGTTGAAAAAGCTCATGATTTTCTGATATTCGCACGTTTCGAACAGTTATAAAGTCACTAAAATAGTCGCGATGCTTTTCTTCATTCAAAAGTGTTTCAAAAGCTACAGGCTGCATAGCCAATTTAAATTCCTTACTCTCGTTAACATCATCCTGAAACCAATAAGCAAAGTTTTTTAAAAATACTAACCCTTCTTTCTGATCAGGCTCTCTGAATAATTCGTTAACCGCCAATTTTAAATTGTCTTTATTAAATGTTCGACCCGTGTTTTCTACATATTGCGATACATTGCTCAATAGGCTAGGGAAAATTTTTGAGTCACAAAATGCATTTAGTACGTTGTATATTTGTTCACGAAATGCTTTAGGCATATTTTATTTCTCAGAATTAAAGATTAAACTGCTCATCGAAACTTATCCATTAATTTGGCATATAAGTGCTACGTCAAATGAGGGTATCACAATTTTATCAAGCTAATGCATATTTTTCATCACAAACATGCCAGCGTTGAATTAAAAGTTGCACGCGATTTGGAAAATCACGTAATAATTGCTTCGCAATTTTTTGTATCTCCGGTAACAGATCAACATCGCGTTGTAGATCCGCAATCTTAAAATGTAATAAACCTGTTTGCTTCGTTCCAAGCAATTCACCCCAACCGCGCAATTCCAAATCACGCTGCGCTAATTCAAATCCATCCTGCGTGTTACGTATACTTTTTAAACGCTCTTTCGCCAGAGGCGTCAAGGTTTGATACAGTAAAATGCAATAGCTCGGTAAAGTGCCACGTCCAACACGCCCCCGTAATTGATGCAATTGCGCTAAACCTAAGCGTTCTGAATTTTCAATTACGATCAAGGTCGCATTAGCAATATCTACGCCCACTTCAATCACAGAAGTTGCCACTAAAATATCTAAAGACCCTTGTTTAAATGCAGTCATAATCGCGTTCTTTTCTGTATTTGTACGCTGCCCATGAATTAAACCGATACGCAATTGTGGTAATTGTTGCGACAAATACACCGCTGTGCTCTCTGCTGCTTGGCATTGCAATCGATTTGAATCAGTAATCAACGGACAAACCCAATACACTTGTTGTCTTTGTTCTACTAAATGACAAATTCGTGCAATCACCTCATCGCGGCGTTGTTCAGGCAACACGACCGTACAAATGGGTTGACGCCCAGGCGGCAACTCATCGATGATTGAAGCATCTAAGCCAGCGTATAAAGTCATCGCTAAAGTACGCGGAATCGGCGTGGCGGTCATGACTAATTGATGGGGATAATAACCATTCTTTTGACCTTTTTGCATTAATAACAAACGTTGATCAACCCCAAAGCGATGCTGTTCGTCGATCATCACTAAGGCTAAATTCTCAAATTCTATATGAGTTTGAAACACAGCATGTGTGCCGATCACAATGCCAATAACACCTTGAGAAATTTGCGCTAATAATTCCTTACGCGCTTTACCTTTAAGTTCGGAAGTAAGACAAGCAATAGCAACAGGTACTTGGGCTAAATATTGTGAAAAATTTGCATAATGTTGTTGCGCTAACAATTCAGTCGGTGCCATTAAAACACATTGCAGACCCTGATGCAGCGTATGTAAGCTTGCTAATAAAGCGATCAAGGTTTTTCCAGATCCTACATCGCCTTGTAATAAACGTGACATAGGTTTAGAACGTGCAAGATCCTGACTGATCTCATGAAGTACACGTTTCTGCGCTTCCGTTAAACGCATCTTTAAATTTTGTAGAATCTGGTCGATCAGCTGTATCGGTGCGCGTAATGATCGTGCGCGATACTGCGTATGAATCGCTTGGCTACTGAGTCTACTTACATGTTGCGCTAATAATTCTTCGAATGCTAAACAACGCTGATACGGATGCTGGAACGCATTTAATAATGCTAAATCAGAAACCGGCGGTTTATGAAGATAAATTAACATTTCTATTAAATGAACCCTTTGCTTGAAAGGCAATGTAAGACCCTTCAGATAATCCGGCAATTGATCGGTAGATAAGCCTTGCAGAAGCCGCGCTAAAATGCGACGCAAAATAATCTGTGACAGCCCAGCTGTGCTTGGATACACTGGGGTTAAATAAGGCTCAAGTGGTGGTATTTTATCAGCAGAAAAACATTGATAATCAGGATGAATCAATTCCAAACAACCTCTGTGTCCATAGCGAACTTGACCAAAACAACGAACAACTAAGCCTGGTTTTAAATGCATATACTGTTTTGCGGTGCCATGCAGAAAACGCAGCAACATAGCACCGGTTTTATCACGAATCTGCAGAATAAATTGAGTACGATTGCGTCGAAAGCCCGATGTGGTTTGAGGATATATTTCTTCAATGAAGCCTACAATTAACGCATACTCGCCCGCACGCAGCTCAGCAATTGATGTTAAACGTGTACGATCCTCATAGCGCATCGGAATATGTAATAATAAATTTTCTAAGGTTACAATGCCGCAACGTTTAAGCAGCGCAGCTGTGCGTACACCGATACCGGAAAGTTCCGTGCAAGGAATTTGAACGAAAGAACAACCTGCTGAACGCAACATAAACGTCTAATGGTCATCCGCAAGTGAGGCCAATTGATCGGCTTGATGTTCGCGGATCAATGGATCAATGATGGGTTTTAAATGACCTTCCATAATATCAACTAGCTGATACAAGGTCAGGTTAATACGATGATCGGTCACGCGTCCTTGCGGAAAATTATAAGTACGAATACGCTCCGAACGATCACCTGTGCCAACCAAATTACGACGCGCTTCTGCTTGCTCGCGTTTTTGCTGATTTTGTTGCATTGCGGTTAATTTTGATTGCAATAAAGATAAAGCACGCGCACGATTTTTATGTTGAGAACGTTCATCCTGACATTCAACGACTAAACCGGTTGGGATATGCGTAATGCGAATTGCTGAATCCGTTTTTTGTACATGCTGACCGCCCGCGCCTGAAGCGCGAAAAGTATCGATTTTTAAATCAGCCGGGTTAATGGCAACGGCATTGATCAATTCTATTTCAGGCAGAACCGCAACGGTACAAGTTGAGGTATGTACACGCCCTTGCGCTTCTGTTTTCGGTACACGCTGTACGCGATGCGCACCTGATTCAAATTTTAATTCTGAATAAACTGACTGACCTTCTATAAGCGCAATCAACTCTTTAAATCCACCTTGCTCTGCTGGATGCGCACTTAATAATTCAACACGCCAGCCTTTATTTTCCGCAAAACGCGCATACATACGAAATAAATCACCACAAAAAATAGCTGATTCATCGCCACCAACAGCAGCGCGTAATTCTAAATAAGCATTACAAGTGTCGTTTGGATCCGAAGGGAGTAACAGCTTTTCTAATTGATGCTCAAGCGTCTGTAAATGCTCACGATCGCGGATTAATTCTTCTTCAGCCAAAGCGTGTAACTCTGGATCATTCAAAATAGTCTCAGTACTGGCTACGGCAGATAAAAGCAATTGATACGCTTGAAAGCAATGTACGATTGGTTCCAGTCTGGCACGTTCACGCGAAATATCACGCAGACGATCTTGATCTTGGATCACCACAGGATCAAATAACAATTCAGATAATTCCTGCCAGCGTGCTAACAAACCATGCAATTTATTTAATAAGGATGCTTGCATAAATCACTGACAATAGCTTAAGACGTCAACGCGCAAACCCGTCATGTGACCAGCCTTTAAAAATAGCTGATATACAACACACAGCTTTGAATCTGCCTCATTCATACACTATCCTCAAATTAAATTTGCGCGATGAAAAAACCATCGCTGCTTTATTTTAAGCACACAATCACTATTAAATACAACGCTAAGGGGTTAGTATGAAAAACTTGATACTCATTATTTCAGCTATATGCATGTTCTTAGGGAGCGTTCATACAGCATTCGCTCGTCCAGGTCAGTGTTCTTGTAGCTTTGCAAAACAACTTTTAGAACAAAAAGGATTTAATGCACAAAGTAAATACAGTGCTCAAGATATACGTCAACTGTTGGCAAGCATGAACATAAAAGTTTGTCCTTCCTGCAAATTACCACGTTGTTCTCGCTATTGTTATGTATGTAAACAACATAATTATCTCGCTAAGAATAAATTAATCCCGGTTAACGGAGGCGATCCAATCGTTTGGAAAAATACACAACCATTTTAATTGAAAATAACTGCTTCAAAGCCATCCTCTTGATTATTCTTGAATTTTGAGGATGGCACTTCAGTAT
>Ga0206946_1088_pt1 | contig 29923 bp, 41 predicted proteins | sample Alteio_BWOrgHeat_2_FD_152965 | JGI IMG/M metagenome (GOLD analysis project Ga0206946, IMG submission 152965) | Enriched cells from forest soil in Barre Woods Harvard Forest LTER site, Petersham, Massachusetts, United States -... | ecosystem: Environmental > Terrestrial > Soil > Temperate forest > O... | reverse complement strand
CACGGGAGCGAGTTCGGCGGCGGCTGCAAGCAGGCCGAGGGTACGATAGTGTTCGGCGGCCGGATGGCGGGCATCGGGCGAGAGAACCGCATCCAGCGATTCATCCCGGGCCTCGAGCCACTCGTCGAACACTTGGGCTTGGAGCAACGTAGCCGGGTAATCGGTGAGGATAAAACCCGCATCAGGTTTGCGCGCAAAGAACCAGCGGCGCAGGAGCGCCATGGTGTCATCAGCCGCACCAGGGGTGCGGCGTCGCGAAATCTCCCGCCCCATCAAGCTGGCAGGAGAGACGTGCTCAAAATTCAAAGAACGCACCCGGTTCATCACGTTTTCTGGCGGAGAACCGAGTATAAGGAGCCTGGTTTTGGCAGTGATGCCGCAACCCGAAAAGAGGTCGGTGATGCCAGCCGTCGCCACCGGAGTAAAGAACTATTTAACGAACACCCGATAGGCCCAGATACTAACGCCTAGCACCAGGAGCGCGAGCATCGGCAGGGCGAGTTTTAGCACGGCTTCGGAACTGAGGGCGTCGCCCGACATTCCGGACGGATTGGCGCTGCGGGCGCGAATGCGGCCCTTCTTCAGGAAGCCGTCATAGTGCCGCTGCAGCAGGAAGGTCTCGATCTGGCGCATGGTGTCCAGGATGACACCCACCGTGATGAGCATGCCGGTACCGCCAAAGAACACGGCGACACGGTAAGGCACGTTGAGGCCGTTGAGCACGATGTCCGGCATGACCGCGATGATCGTGAGGAACAGCGCGCCGGCCAGGGTCAGGCGCGTCATGATGAAGTCGAGGAACTGCGCGGTCGGTTCACCCGGACGCACGCCCGGGATGTAGCCGCCGTATTTCTTCAGGTCGTCCGCGATCTGGATCGGCTTGAACATGACCGACACCCAGAAATAGCTGAAGAACAGGATCAGCAAACCATCGAGCACATAGAACGGCCACGCGCCGCGCTGCAGCGTCGAGGAGACATCGAGGAAGAACCGGATGTTAAAGGCCGAGCCGATGTACCGGCAGATCTGCTGGGGGAAAAGGAGGATGGCGCTCGCGAAGATGACGGGCATGACACCGGAGTAGTTGACCTTGAGCGGCAGGAACGAGCTCTGGCCGCCCATGACCTTGTTGCCGACGACGCGCTTCGCGTATTGCACGGGGATTTTTCGCTGCCCCTGCACCACCATGATGATGCCCATCGTGACGAGGACGAAGAGGCCGACCATGATCACCGCCTGCGGCAGACCCAGGCTCGCGCCGGTGCCGACCGGGCGGAAGAACAACTGCTTGGTCGCCAGGGCGGCGCCGGGGATGTCGGCCAGGATGTTGATCGTGATCAGCAGCGAGACGCCGTTGCCGATGCCGCGCTGGGTGATCTGCTCACCGAGCCACATGAGGAGCATCGTGCCCGCGGTCATGAAGATCGCGGACGTGATCAGGAAACTCGTCTGCCCCACCATGACGATGGGACCGTATTGATTGACGTCGTAGCCCTGGACCAACCGGTCGGGATTCTCGAGGGCGAGAATGGTCAGCGTGCCCTGCACCAAGCAGATCAGCACCGTCGCGTAGCGCGTGTACTGCGTGAGCTTCTGGCGGCCGACGTCGCCCTCCTGCTGGAGGCGGCTGAGGGCGGGCACCACCGCGGTCATCAGCTGGAAGATGATCGAGGCGCTGATGTAGGGCATGATGCCCAGCGCGCCGACCGCCCCCTTGGTGAGGGCGCCGCCGGTGAACATGTTGTAGAGACCCACCAGCGCGCCGCCGGCGCCGCCGGACTGCTGCTTGAAGAATTCCTGCAGCGGGTGCGTGTCGATGCCCGGCAGCGGAATGTGCGCGGCCACACGGGCCACAAACAACAGGGACAGCGTGTAGAAAATCCGCGAGCGCAGCTCGGGAATCTTCAGGGAGTTCGTGAAAGCGGAAAGCACGGGATAGAAATTACGATTTATGAATTACGATTTACGATTGTCCGAAACGGAAGAGGCGCGCAGCGCCCATTCGTAATTCGTACATCGTAAATCGAAATTTGTTTAAGCGACGATGGCCTGGCCGCCGGCCTTCTCGATCTTGGCCTTGGCCGATTCCGAGAATTTCGCCGCGGTGACTTTCAGCGCGCGGGTGATTTCGCCGTCGCCGAGCACCTTGAGGTACTTCTCGTCCTTGCGGATGAGGCCGGCGTCCGCGAGGACGGTGACGTTGACTTCCTTGACCTTGGCGTCGAGGCCGGCGAGGTCGCCGACGTTGACGATCACGGGCTCGGTGCGGAAGGAAGCCTGGTTGAAGCCGCGGTGCGGGAGCTTGCGGTAGAGCGGCATCTGGCCGCCTTCAAAGCCGGGACGGATGCTGCTGCCGGAGCGGGCGCTCTGGCCCTTGCCACCGCGGCCGCTGGTCTTGCCGTGGCCGCCGCCTTCGCCGCAGCCGACGCGCTTCTTGCGGTGCACCGCACCGACAACGTTCTTAAGTTCGTGGAGTTTCATAATGGTTCCTATGGGCGCCCCAGGCGGCACGGCCGCAAGGGACTCGGATTAGTTTTCGTTAGAGATTTTTAGGCGGCCGTCCGAAGCTCCAACCTCCAAGCGCCAAATTCCAAACGGAAAGTGGACGCGAGGCGCGTGATCAGCAAAATTTGGCGGTTGGATGTTGGTGCTTGGAGCTTCACGCGCTCACAGCGCGTGTCTTGGTGATGTCCGCTGCGAGCCGGAGCTGCAGGAGGGCGGCGACCGTCGCATTGACGACCGCGATGTGATTGTTCGAGCCCATCGACTTCGTCAGGACGTTCTTGACGCCCGCGGCCTCGAGGACAGCGCGCACGCCGCCGCCGGCGATGAGGCCGGTGCCGGGCGAAGCGGGCTTGAGCAGCACCTTGCCACCGTCGTAAATGCCGAGCACATCGTGCGGAATGGTGTCACCCTTGAGCTTCACATGCACCATGTGCTTGTGGGCGTGGGCCGTGCTTTTCTTGATGGCATCCGGAACCTCGTTGGCCTTGCCGTAGCCGACCCCGATGTTGCCGCGCTGGTCGCCGACGACGGCGAGAGCGGCGAAGCTGAAGCGGCGTCCGCCCTTCACGACCTTGGCGCAGCGGTTGATGAAGACGACCTTCTCGACCATGGCCGGGCTGCCGTCAGCGTTGGGCTCGGGCTTTTTGTTGCGGTCGTCGCGCCGGTGGAATTCACGGCGGGGCGAGCGGTTGGCGCGGTCACCCGCGGGGCGGTCGGAGGAAGGGGCGGTGGCCGGCGCGGGAGCGGCGGCGGGAGCGGGCGTGGTATCAGTGCTCATGGATGATTAGAATACGAGCCCACCCTCGCGGGCGGCGTCGGCGAACTGTTTGACTTTACCGTGGTAACGGGCGCCGCTGCGGTCGAACACGACCGAGGCGACACCAGCGGCCTTGGCCTTGAGGGCGAAGGCCACGCCGAGCGCCTTGGCGCCGGCGAGATTGGCTGCGAACTTCTTCTTGCGGAGCTCGGGATCGAGCGTACCGAGGAACACCAGCGTCGAGCCGTTCTCGTCGTTGATCGCCTGGGCGTAGATGTGCTTCGTGCTGAAACGCACGCAGAGGCGCGGGCGGGCCGCGGTGCCGGTGACTTTCTTGCGGATGCGCCAGCGGCGTTTCTGGAGCAGGCTGGCTTTGCGAACGGTATTCACGGGAATAAGGAGATAAAAATTTAGAGACGGGAGATGGAGAAGGTCGCGGATTAGGCGACGGTCTTGCCTTCCTTGCGGCGGACGCGCTCGCCGACGATGCGAACACCTTTGCCTTTGTAGGGCTCCGGCGGATAATAGCTGCGGATCTCGGCGGTGATCGCGCCGACGAGCTGCTTGTCAGCGCCCTCGACCTTTACCTTGGTCTGGTCGACCACGGTGATCTTGATGCCGTCCGGGATGTCCATGACGATCGGGTGCGAGTAGCCCAGCGCGAGGTCGAGCTGCTTGCCCTTGAGGTTGGCCTTGAAGCCGACGCCCTGGATCTCGAGATCCTTGGAGTAGCCGACCGAGACGCCCTTCACCATGCCGGCGATGACCGAGCGCACGGTGCCGTACATCGCCTTCGCGAAGCGGCTGGTGTCGGCGGTCGGGGCGACAATGACCTTCTTGTCGACGATCGAAATGCTGACGACGGGCGCGAAGGTCTTCGTGACCTTGCCCTTGGGACCCTCGACGTGAACGGTGTGGTCCTTGATGTCGACCTTGACCTTGTCGGGGATGGGAACGGGTTGTTTGCCAATGCGGCTCATGGTGGTGGGTCTCCTTACCAAACGTTGCAGACGAGTTCGCCGCCGGCCTTGTTGCGACGGCAGTCGGTGTCCTTCATCAGGCCCTTGGACGTCGAAAGAATGCTAATGCCAAGGCCGTTGAGCACGCGCGGGATTTCAGAATAACGGTGATAGATGCGGCGGCCCGGCGTGGACACGCGGGTGAGGCCGGTGATGGCGGGGGCGCCGTCGACGTACTTCATTTTCACGACGACGGTCTTGTGCCCGAGCTTGTCGGTGCCGGTCGAGACGTCGGAAACGTAGCCCTCGGCCTTGAGGATGGCCGCGAGGCCCTCCTTCAAATTGGAATGCGGGATCACGCACTCGGCGAGCTGCGCCTTGGAGGCGTTGCGGAGGCGCGTGAGGAAATCACTGATCGGGTCGGTCATGGTGGATGTTGTTTTAAGAGTGGCCGCGGGTCATATCCCGGGCGCCGTGGCGCCCATACCCCCGTAGCCGAAAAAGTTTACCAGGAGGATTTGATGACGCCCGGGATCTTGCCGTTGAGGGCGAGTTCGCGGAACTGGATGCGGGAGACGCCAAACTTGCCGATGAAGCCGCGCGGGCGGCCGCTCATCGAGCAGCGGTTGCGGATGCGCGTGGGCGACGAGTTGCGCGGGAGCTTCTGCAGCTTCTTCTGCGCGGAGAAAAATTCCTCGTCCGACGTGGACGGGCTGGCGAGGATGGCCTTCAGCTCGGCGCGCTTGGCCTTGTGCTTTTCGCTGAGGTTAATGCGCTTCTTGTTGCGCTGGATGGCGGAGGTCTTGGGCATGGCGGAATGTACGATTTACGAGGTACGATTTACGATTGGTGACTTGGAATTGCGACGTAGGCGGCTCAGGGATTGGTGCTCAAATCGTAATTCGTAAATCGGAAATCGTAATTGGTTCAGGCGGCGGTGGTCTTGGGCGCGGCGGCGGCTTGCTCGGTCCGGCGGAAAGGCATGCCGAGCAGCTTGAGCAGCTCGCGGCCCTCTTCGTCGGTGTCGGCCGTGGTCACGATCGTGAGATCGAGGCCCATGGACTTCTTGACGTTCTCCACGGTGATTTCCGGGAAGATCGAAAAATCGGTGATGCCGAGGTTGTAGTTCCCCTGCCCGTCCAGCTTCGGCGGCACGCCGCGGAAGTCACGGATGGTCGGGAGCGCCACGGCCAGCAGGCGGTAGAGGAATTCCCACATGGAATTGCCGCGGAGCGTGACGTGGCAGCCCACGACCTGGCCCTCGCGAAGCTTGAAGTTCGAGATGGCCTTGCGGGACTTCGCGAGCACGGGCTTCTGGCCGGCGATCTGGGCGAGGTCGCGCTGGATGTCGGCGATCTGGTTCTTGTCGGCGTCGGCGTCGATGCCGGTGTTCAGGTTGATCTTCGTGATCTTCGGGACCTGATGCTTGTTCTTGTAGCCACGGCTCTTCACGAGCTCGGGCACGACTTGCTCGAGATAGAGCTTCTTGAGGACGGGAGTATAGCTGCTCATTTTAGGAGCCACCGGATTTCCGACCCGGCGGCGTGGTGAGTTCGTGGTCTGTTAAGAGTGGAAAAGGTTCAGTAACGCAGGCGGCGCCGGGTGATGGCAAGCCCGCAGTACTCAGGCGGTGGCCTTCTTGCGCTTGCTGGCGTCGAAGACGGCCTGGAGCATGAGGTTGGAGATGTGCACGGAACCCTCGCGCTCGGCGATGGTGCCCTGCGGATGCTCCTGCGACTTCTTGAGGTGGCGCTTGATCATCGCGATCCCCTCGACGCGGGCGCGCTGCTTGGCGGCGAGGACCTCGAGGACCTTGCCCGACTTGCCCTTCTGGGAACCGGCGATGACAACGACGACGTCGTTGCGCTTGATGTGAAATTTCTGGGCCATGTTAGAGAACCTCCGGAGCGAGCGAGATGATCTTCATGAAGTTTTTCGCGCGCAGTTCGCGGGCGACGGGGCCGAAGATGCGGGTGCCCTTGGGATTGTTGGTGGCGTCGATGATGACGATCGCGTTGCTGTCAAAGCGCAGGTAGCTGCCGTCGTTGCGGCGGACCGCGGCCTTCGTGCGGACGACGACGGCCTTGGCGACCTCGCCCTTCTTCACGGTGGCGTCGGTCGTGCTTTCCTTGATGTGGACGGTGATGATGTCGCCGACGCCGGCAGTGTCAGTGTTCTGACCCTTGCGGCTGATCATGGCGGCCCGGCGGGCGCCGGTGTTGTCGGCGACCTCGAGAATGGAGCGGAGTTGGATCATGGCGGGAGCCCTTGCGGGATTTTCAAATTTCAGATCTCAGATTTCAAAAATCGGATCAGGCCTTGGCGGCGGGGGCGGAAACCTGGGTGGTCTTGGTCGGGACCTGCGCGGCCACATCGGCCTCGCTGATCGCGACGGCGTCGGTGGTGACGGCGTGCTCGACGACGCTGAGGACGCGCCAGCGCTTCAGGCGGCTGAGCGGGCGGGTCTCCATGATCTCGACCTTGTCGCCGACCTTGGTCTCGTTCTTCTCGTCGTGCACGTGCACGACGGTCTTGCGATTGATGACCTTGTGGTAGAGCGGGTGCGGCGTCTTGTAGGGAATGGTGACCTTGATGGACTTGTCGCCAGAGCGGCTGGTGACGAAACCAATGATGGTCTTGCGCGTATTGCGGGAACCGGGAGTGACGGAGGACATGGCGTGGGAGATTTTGGAATTACGATTTACGATTTACGATTTTGTCCGGAGGAAGAGTGACATTCGTAATTCGTAAATCTGAAATCGTAATTGGTTTAGGCGGCGGCGGTCGTCTTCTTGTTTTTCTCGCGGACGATGGTTTCGATCCGGGCGATGTCCTTGCGGAGCACGCGCAGTTCGTGGGTCTTCTCGACCTGGCCCGTCTGCTTGCGCAGGCGGAGCTGGAGGAGCTGGGCGCGGGTCTCGCGGAGCTTGGTGGTGAGCTCGGAGGGAGCGAGGTCGCGGATTTCTTTCGTGGTCATGACAGGCGGAGCGTTAAAATTTTAGAGGGCTCAGAGGGCCATGCCCTCGCGGGCGATGAACCGGCAGTGGAAAGGGAGCTTCGCGTCGGCGAGGCGGAAGGCCTCCTTGGCGATGGTCGGCGACACGCCCGCGAGCTCGAAGAGCACGGCACCCGGCTTGATCGTGGCGACGTAGTATTCGACCGGTCCCTTGCCCTGGCCCATGCGGACCTCGGCGGGCTTCTTCGTGACCGGCTTGTGCGGGAACACGCGGATCCAGAGCTTGCCCTTGCGCTTGAGGTGGCGCGAAATGGTGACGCGCGCGGCCTCGATCTGCTGGCCCGTCATCGGGCCGCGGGTGAGCGACTGCAGGCCGAATTCGCCGAACGCGAGCGTGTTGCCGCGCTTGGCGTTGCCGGCGCGGGAGCCTTTCATCGACTTGCGGTATTTGGTGCGGGCGGGAGCGAGAGCCATGGGAATTTACGATTTAAGATTTACGAATTACGATTTGGGGGAGGACGTCGGATTGGTTCGGCCAATCGTAAATCGTACTTTGAATTACGAGTTGTCGGCTTCTTTTTTGCAGATCCAGCACTTGACGCCGATCTTGCCGTAGACGGTGCGGGCCTCGGAGAAGCCGTAGTCGATGTTTTCGCGGAGGGTGTGCAACGGCACGCGGCCCTTGCGCTGCCACTCGCGACGGGCGATGTCCGCCCCGCCGAGGCGGCCGGAGCACTGAATGCGAATGCCCTCGGCGCCAAGCGCCATGGCCATTTCCACGGCCTTCTTCATGGCGCGGCGGAAAGCGATGCGGCGCTCGAGCTGCAGCGCGACGTTCTCGGCGACGAGCTGCGCCTCGATCTCGGGCTTCTTCACTTCCTGGATGTCCAGGAGGATTTCCTTGCCGGTGAGCTTGGCCAACTCGTCCTTGATCTTCTCGATCTCCTGGCCCTTGCGGCCGATGACGATGCCCGGGCGGGCGGTGTAAATCTTGACGCGGACGCGGTTGGACGCGCGCTCGATGAAGATGCGCGGCACGGAGGCCTGCTTCAGCTTCTCCATGAGTTTTTCGCGGATGACGGAGTCCTCGAGCAGCAGCTTGGGGAAGTCTTTCTTGTTCGCGAACCAGCGCGACTGCCAGTTGCGGCGGACGGCGAGGCGGAACCCGATCGGATTGGTCTTTTGGCCCATGGTGAAAAATTAGTTGGAGTTGCCGTCCGACAGGATGATGCGGATGTGGGACATTTTCTTGCGGCGGGGCATCGCGGTGCCGCGGGCGCCGGCCTTGAAGCGCTTGAGGACGGGACCGTTTTCGACGATCGCGCTCTTCACGGTCAGGCTGTCGGCCGAGAGGTTGTTGTTGTTCTCGGCGTTCGCGATCGCGCTCTTCAGCGTCTTGGCGATGAGGCGGGCGGACTTGCGCGGGATGAGCGTGAGATAGTCGACGGCATCCACGGCCTTGCGGCCTTGGATGATGCGGACCACTTCGCGCACTTTCTTCGGCGACATGCGCGCGTAGCGGGTAAGGGCTTGGACTTCCATGATGGTGTGATTCCGGTTTCGGCGACAGCAGCCCCGCGAGCGGGGCCCTGCCCTTTTGGTTTTTCGATTGGCTAGGGTTTAAATTTCTTTGCGCGTCATGCCGCCATGCGACTTGAAGATGCGCGTCGGGGCGAACTCGCCGAGCTTGTGGCCGACCATGTTCTCGGTGACGTAGACGGCGGTGAAGATCTTGCCGTTGTGGACGCTGAACGTGTGGCCGATGAAATCGGGCGTGATGGTCGAGCGGCGGGACCAGGTCTGGATGGGTTTCTTGACGCCGGCTTTGACGGCCTTCTCGATTTTCTCGAGCAGGTGGTAATCAACGAAGAAGCCTTTTTTGATGGAACGTGCCATGGTGCGAAAGCGGTCGGGTTATTTCTGGCCACGCGGCTTGCGGCCGTTGTGGTGGACGATGATCATGCTGTTCGAGAGCTTCGAACGGCGGCGGGTCGGGAAGCCCTTGGCGAGCTGGCCCCACGGGGAGACGAGCTGCTGCCGGCCGCCACCACCCTTGGATTTGCCCTGGCCACCACCGTTGGGATGGTCGACCGGGTTCATGGCGACGCCGCGCACGTGCGGGCGGCGGCCGAGCCAGCGGGCGCGACCGGCCTTGCCGAGCGACTGCTTGCTGTGGTCGCCGTTGCCGACGATGCCGATGGTCGCGCGGCAGTTCGCGTGGACGTAGCGGAGTTCGCCGGACGTCATCTTGAGCTGCGCCTGCTTGCCATCGACACCGATCAACTCGACCGAGGCGCCGGCCGAGCGGGCGATCTGCGCGCCGCGGCCCGGGATGAGCTCAACCGCGTGCACCTTCGTGGACGGCGGGATCAGGTGGAGCGGGAAATTGTTGCCGACCAGGAAATCGTTCGTCGTGGCCTTGTTGGCGGCGACGATGGACGTGCCAACCTGCAGGCCCTCGGGCGCGAGGATGTAGCGCTTCTCGCCGTTCGTGTACGCAAGCAGCGCGAGGTGCGCGGTGCGGTTCGGATCGTACTCGATGGCCTGGACCTTCGCGGGCATGTCGATGATGTCGCGTTGGAAGTCGATGATGCGATAGAGCTGCTTGTGACCGCCGCCGCGATGGCGCGAGGTGTAGCGGCCGAGATTGTTGCGGCCCCCGGTCTTGTGCTTGTGCTCGGTCAGGCTGCGCTCAGGGCGCTTCTTGCTCACGATGTCCGTGACCTTGTTGAGCTGGGTGAAACGCCCGGAAGGCGTCAGGGGACGGAAGGATTTGATGGGCATGGGTGTGGTCTCCGGTTAATCGAGGGTGCTTAGACGAGCTCGATCTTGTCGCCGGCCTTGAGGGTCACGATCGCCTTCTTGTAGTCGGAGGTCATGCTCGGCTGGCCCTTGCGGCTCTTCTTGTTCTTGCCGCGGATATTCATGATATTCACGCGCTTCACGGTCACCTTGAAGGTGTCCTCCACGGCCTTGGCGACCGTGTGCTTCGTGGCGCTGGAGAAAACCTCGAAGGTGTACTGGCCCAGCGTGGAGCTGAGCTTGTTCGCCTTTTCCGTGAGGTGAATGAGTTTCAAAACGTTACCGGCGTTCATCAGTTGGTTCCTCCGTTGACGCGGGCGATGATCGCCTCGAGCGCCTTGGTGCTGACAATGATCTTGGCGTACTGCGCGAGATCCTTGGTGTTGAGCTTGGCGGCCTCCTGCAGCGAGACGCGGCCGAGATTGCGCGAGGCGCGGGCGGCCTCGGCGGTGAACGGGGCGTCGACCAGCAGCACCTTGCCCTTGGGCGCGATGAGCGTGACGACCTTGTTCATGACCTTGGTCTTCACCGGCGCGGCGACGAACGACTCGATCACGGCGATTTCGCCGGCGGAGACGCGGTCAAACAGCGCGCGGCTGAAGGCGAGGGCCTTCACCTTGGCGTTGATTTTCTTGGAGTAGTCGCGCGGTTTCGGGCCGAACACGACGCCACCACCGACCCACAGGGGCGAGCGGATGGAGCCGGCGCGGGCGCGGCCGGTGCCCTTCTGGCGCCACGGCTTCTTGCCACCGCCGCGGACTTCGCCCCGGGTTTTCGTGGAGTGCGTGCCCTGGCGGTTGTTGGCGTTGATGGCGACGATGACTTCCTTGACGGCCTGGAGGCCCTTGTCGCCCTCGAAGGTCGGCATGTCGGCAAAGTCCTGCTCGCGGGAGCTGGTGCCGTCGGAACTGAATACGGTAAATTTCATGGCGCGGATCTCCGGTTAGGAGGCTTTGACGGCCTTGGGCTGGCCCTTGATGGCAGTGCGGACGAGGACATCGTCACCGTTCGCGCCGGGGATGGAGCCCTTCACGAGGATGAGATTCTTGTCCGCGATGATTTTCACGACGCGCAGATTCTGCATGGTCTGGCGGTCGTTGCCCATGTGACCGGGCATGGATTGATTCTTCCAGGTGCGGCCCGGGGTCTGGCGCATGCCGATCGAGCCGATGCGGCGGTGGAACATGGAGCCGTGCGCGGCGGGACCGCCCGCAACGCGGAAACGCTTCACGACGCCTTGGAAACCCTTGCCCTTGGAGATGCCGACGACGTCGACCATCTGGCCCTCGGTGAAGGCGGTCACGGTGACGACGTCACCGACCTTGAGCGTCGCGGGCGCGGCCAGGCGAACTTCGCCGAGCACGCGGGGCGCGATGTCGAGGCCGGCCTTCTTCGCGTGGGCGAGTTCGGCCTTGCTCGTGTTCTTGGTCTTCTTCGTGGAGAAGCCAATCTGGACGGCGTTGTAGCCGTCGGTTTCAATGGTCTTCACTTGGACCACTGCGCAGGGTCCGGCTTCAACCACGGTGACGGGGACCAGGACGTTTTGAGCGTCGTAGACCTGCGTCATGCCGATTTTTTTTCCGAGAAGGGATGAGATCATGGGCTAAGTGGTAGGTGGAAAAAATTTCCGTTTAGTAGACCTACATTAGTCGAAACCTGGCGGCGCCCCGGGGGCGCACAGGCAGCTGCTAACGTTGGAAGTTAAAGTTGAGTCTTAGACGTTGATGGTGATGTCCACGCCGGACGGGAGATTGAGTTTCTTGAGTTCGTCCACCGTCTGGGCGGTGGGCTCGATGATGTCGATGAGCCGCTTGTGCGTGCGCGTCTCGAACTGCTCCATGGATTTCTTGTCGACGTGCGGCGAGCGGTTCACGGAAAGTTTCTCGATGCGGGTGGGCAGCGGGATGGGGCCGGAGACGCGGGCGCCGGAGCGCTTGGCGGTCTCGACGATCTCCGTGGCGGACTGGTCGATGACGCGATAGTCAAAGCCCTGGAGTTTGATGCGGATGCGTTGGCCTTTCATGACGTAAAAAGAACGAGGGTTTAAGAACGAGCCGGGCCCTTGGAGGTGGACTCGACGATTTTCTGCAGGAGCGAATTCGGCACCTGTTCGAAATGGGACGGCGTGATGCCGGCACTGGCGCGGCCCTTGGAGAGCGAGCGAATGTCAGTGACGTAGCCAAAGAGGGTCTCGAGCGGCGCCTGCGCATCGATGATGCACGCGCCGGCCTTGTTCTCCATGCCGTTGATCCGGCCGCGGCGACGGTTGATGTCGCCGATGAGGTCGCCCTGGTATTCCTCGGGCGTGGTGACCTCGACGCCCATGATGGGCTCGAGCAGGATCGGGCTGGCCTTCTTCATCGCGTCCTTGAACGCGAAGATGCCGGCCATCTTGAACGCCATTTCCGACGAGTCGACCTCGTGGAAAGAGCCGTCCGTGATCTTGACGATGATGTCGACGACCGGGTGGCCCGCGATGACACCGTTGTTGGCGCCTTCCTTGATGCCTTCGATCGACGGCTTGATAAATTCCTTCGGGATCGAGCCGCCCACGGTTTCGTTGAGGATCTCGATGCCCTTGCCTTTTTCGTTCGGCTCGAGCGTGAGGCACACGTGGCCGTACTGGCCCTTGCCGCCCGACTGGCGGATGAACTTGCCCTCGCCGTCGGCGTGGACGGTGACCGTCTCGCGGTAGGCGATCTGCGGCTTGCCGGAGGTGGCCTCGACCTTGAACTCGCGCTTCATGCGATCGAGAATGATTTCGAGGTGGAGCTCACCCATGCCGGAGAGAATGGTCTGACCGCTGTCCGGATCGGTCGAAACGCGGAGCGTCGGATCCTCGGCGACGAGGCGCTGGAGCGCGGTGCCCATCTTTTCCTGGTCGGCCTTCGAGTTCGGCTCGATCGACATCGAGATGACGGGCTCGGGGAAGGACGGCGGCTCGAGGCGGATGTCGAAATCCTCGTCACACAGCGTGTCGCCGGTGATGACATCCTTCACGCCCACGAGCGCGCAGATGTCGCCCGAGTAGGCCATGTCGATTTCCTCGCGGTCCATCGCGCGCATGAGCACGAGACGGGAGACGCGCTCACCGCGGCGGGTGCGCGGGTTGTACATCGACATGCCCTTGTTGACGATGCCGGTGTAGACGCGGAAGAAAACGATTTTGCCGACGAACGGGTCGGTCCAGAGCTTGAACGCGAGACCGGCCATCTTGGCCTTGTCGTTCACGACGGCCTCGACGGACTTGCCGTCGCTGTCCTGACCGGTCATCGGCGGGACGTCGATCGGGCTCGGCAGGTAATTCACGACGCAATCGAGCAGGCGCTGGATGCCCTTCTTCTTGAAGGCGGAACCGGGAACGACGCCGCAGAAGCTGAGGGAAATCGTGGCCTTGCGGACGGCGAGCATCAGCTCGTTGACGGAAATTTCGCCGCCGCTGAGGTACTTCTCGGCGATGACATCATCGAAATCGGACACCGCCTCGATGAGCTTCTCGCGGTATTCCTTGGCCTGCGCCATGAGGTTTTCCGGGATTTCTGCGGTAACCGGGTTGAGCCCGAGCTGATCCTTGGTGTCGTCGAAATTGTAGGCGACCATCTGCACAAGGTCGATCAGTCCGCTGAAGCCCTCTTCCTTGCCGATCGGGAGGAACAGCGCGTGCGCGTTGCCCTTCAGCTTGACGCGGATGTCGTCGATCGCGCGGTGAAAATCGGCGCCGACGCGGTCCATCTTGTTGATGAAGGCGATGCGCGGAACCTTGTACTTGTTGGCCTGGCGCCAGACGGTCTCGGACTGGGGCTGCACGCCGGACACGGCGTCAAACACGGCAACGGCGCCGTCCAGCACGCGGAGCGAGCGCTCCACCTCGGCCGTGAAGTCCACGTGGCCGGGGGTGTCGATGATGTTGATGCGCTGCTTGATTCCCTTCCACGGACCGCACGAGGCGTTCCAGGCGCAGGAAATGGCGGCGGCGGTGATCGTGATGCCGCGCTCGCGCTCCTGCTCCATCCAGTCGGTCACCGTGGTGCCCTCGTGGACTTCGCCCATCTTGTGGACGGCGCCGGAGTAGAAAAGAATGCGCTCGGTCGTCGTCGTCTTGCCCGCGTCGATGTGCGCGGCGATGCCAATGTTCCGCGTCCACTCGAGCGGGAACGGCCGGTCCTTGGAGTTGACCGGGGAGATCTTGGCCTTGTCAGTGACGACAGTAATATTCACGGGAGCAGCGACAGCGGACATGAGGAATGGGCCGGACTGGTTACCAGCGGAGGTGGGCGAAGGCGCGATTCGCCTGGGCCATCTTGTGCGTGTCTTCCTTCTTCTTCACGACGCTGCCCGTGTTGTTGTAGGCATCGATAATCTCGGCCGCGAGGGCCTCCTTCATCGTCGTGCCCTTGCGACCCGTGGCCGCGTCAACGATCCAGCGCAGTGCGAGGCTCTCCTGGCGCTCAAACGAAATTTCCACCGGCACCTGGTAGGTGGCGCCACCGACGCGGCGGCTCTTCACCTCGAGGCGGGGACGGGCGTTTTCCAACGCGCCGAGCAGCAGGTCCACCGGGTCACCCTTCTCGAGCTTCTCCGAGACCTTTTCAAACGCGCCGTAGACGATGCGCTGGGCAAGGTTCTTCTTGCCGCTCTTCATGATGACATTGACCAGATGGGCGACCAGCGGGCTGCTATAGCGGGCATCCGGGACAACCTGGCGTTTTTCGGCTCTGTGGCGGCGTGACATGACTTAGAAGGTGTTAAAAAGAACGGTTAGGCCTTGGCGGCTTTCGGACGCTTGACGCCGTATTTGGAACGGCTGCGACGGCGTTTCTCGACGCCGGTGGCGTCGAGGGTGCCGCGGACGATATGATAGCGGACGCCGGGGAGATCCTTCACGCGGCCACCGCGCACGAGCACAATGGAGTGCTCCTGGAGATTGTGGCCCTCGTCCGGAATGTAGGAAATGACCTCGTTGCCGTTGGTGAGGCGGACCTTCGCGACCTTACGGATGGCGGAGTTCGGCTTCTTGGGGGTGCGGGTCATGACCTGCACGCAGACGCCACGGCGAAACGGGTTGCCGGCCAAAGCGGGAGACTTCGACTTAATGCGCACCTTGCGGCGGCCTTTGCGCACGAGTTGATTGATGGTCGGCATACGAAAATGAAGGATGGGAAGGTGGGAAAAGGGACGAAAAGTGACGAGCAGCCAAAAGCTCGGCAAGAACTTTTTGGCGAAAATATGAACTGTTCGCGAAAACCGGGCTTCTGAAACCCACCTCGCGAGTAAGGTAGCAGTCACCGGCGGGACCCGGCGACCGCACTGAAGAGAAAAGTGGAGTTGCTAAAAGGCGCGCTCGGCGAGGGGAACTCAAGCAGAATTTCACGCTTCTCTGCCGAAATCTTCACTCCCCGTCGGGCAGGTTGTTCCCCTACCCTGACTCAGCGGCAAAAAGTCGCCGCACGCCAAAGCTCAATCAGCGGTGTTCGCCCGCTTGCTCGCCCAGCGGGCGCAAAGGGCAATCGGCAGCCCAATCCCGAGCGCATGGATCGCCAAACCGTTTATGAAGATGGGCCCTGCCACCTTGAAGGGAGGCGTCTGGGACAGTGGCAGTACCACATAATTCATGAAGAAATAGAAACCCACGCCATAAACCGGACCCCAGAGGAAGGGCCGACGAAAAAGCGCCGGCACCTTGCAGCTCACGAGAACGAAGAAGACCGCGGCGCCGTAGGCGATGAAGTAGTGCAGTCCGAGCCCGAGCGCGGCCGTCCCCATCCCACCGTCAAATGCACTCGGCCCGATCAAGCCTTGGGCGATGTACTGGAAAAGTCGCAGCGCCGATCGGCCGCGGATCAGGCAGGTGATCACCAACGCATCCGAAATATCGAGGCTCCCCGCGATCAATCCGCCCCAGAAAATGGCCGGAAGCAGGCGCAAGGGTCGTTCTGCACTCACAGGGCTGGAAGGGTTCATCGGGGTACCGGAGCGGGGCCAGCGTGCCGGCGCGGTTTTTCAAGGCAAGCCGCCCGTTGGAATTCAGTGGTCAGCAACGAAGCATTGGAATCATGGTCCATGATGGCCGCATGCCCTCCCAATCACGTTCCCTTCCCGCGGAGAGCAATTTTCCCTGAAATTTCATGGCCAGCCTGACTGAAGCCGACGGGCCGCATGGATTTGGAGCCAGGCTGAAGGCGCATTGGGTCTTCAAGACCGTCGCCATGACGTTCTTCACGTTGGCTTTTTTTTGCGGCTATTTCCTGCTGCTGAAATTTCCCTTTTTTCCGGTGACGGTGATGCCGTTGACGGCGCTCGACCGCTGGATCGGTTTCCAGCCGACGGCGCTGGTCCTCTATATATCACTGTGGTTTTATGTGCCGCTCGCGCCCGGCTTGATCACCGACAAAGGCGAGCTCGTCACCTATTACTGGGCGATGCTCAGCCTCGCGCTGGTGGGACTCGCGGTCTTCTTTTTTTGGCCGACGTCGATTCCGCCGCAGCAGATTGACTGGACAGATCACCTGGCGTTTGGGGAGCTCAAGGCGGTCGACAGCTCCGGTAACGCCTGCCCGTCACTGCATGTCGCCTTTGCAATTTTTTCCGCCATCTGGCTCGACCGCCTGCTGCGTCGCATGGGCCGGCACGCGGGACTCCGCGTGCTGAGCTGGTGCTGGTGTGCGGGGATTCTTTATTCCACGATCGCCACCAAGCAGCACGTCGCGATCGACGTGGTCGCAGGCGCGGCATTCGGCACCATTGCGGCGATCATCCACGGGCACCGGATGCGAAACCGGAGCTTGGTGGACGCCGTGGATCGGCCAAAGTCGTTGCGCACGGCCTGAGCCGGCCAGCACGTAAACTTTCGGCTGTTACCTCCCGCAGCCGCGCGCTATCAGGGACCCGCGACTATGCGGATCACCCTCTTACTCCTGGTCGGCCTCGGTGTTGTTCCGGCCGCACCCGCCCAGAATGTCTTCCTCGCCATCGAAGACGACGGCGCAAAAATGGTGAAAGGGGTTTATAATGATCACCCACAAGTCGAGGTCGCAGGCAAACTGCAGAGCAGTTCCACCTCACGCTACGCGCTCAATCCAGCCACGCTCTATCGTCCGGGCTTCGTCAACTTCTCGGATGTCCGCATCGTTACCTCCCATATCAATGATCTGGGCGGCAGCGGCGGAACCTTTAACTACGAACTCCATATTTACGCCCATGCCACGGTCGACACTGTCCTGAAGAATTGCTTCATGGTCCTTGAGCTCAATTCGTGGCGCGACTCCGGTTGCGTTTATCAGCACTTGCCTGACCTTGGCCCGGGTCAGGGTCTCAACCTGGAACTAAACTTCAAACTGGCGGAAAAACTCGAAGAAGGCCGCTACCGGCTGCACATTTTCTCGGATGGCATCGAGGTGTTGCACTCCCGGATGCCGGCGCGCTATGTGGCACTGCAGAAGAAAAAAACCGACGCGCTTCTGTCCGGCCGGACCCAGGATTTTCCTGCTATCCCCGCCCAGCCTGTGGCCGCGATTTATCCTCCCGATTTCAAGGGGCCGAAAGTCGATGGAGCCGCCCGCGTGCGCTGCCATGTTTCAAACAAGGGCGACGTGACCTCGGTCGAGCTGGTGAGCGCGACCGATCCCGCCTTTGGCGCGGCAGCCTTGGCGGCGGCCCCAAAGTGGAAATTCGATCCCGCGCTGAAAGGCCGCCATTTCGCGGAGTCCGTGACGGAAATCCCCTTCGAATTCAAGGCCCCGCCCTAAACGGGGGGCAAAATCCTCCCGATCACATGCAGGTCACCCGCCGCCAAATCATCTCCCGGGGACTCGCCGGCCATTGTCCCAACTGTGGCAGCCACACCCTTTTCCCAACGGGGGCCCATTTCACGATTAACGAGCAATGCGCGAACTGCGGCCTGAAGTTCAACCGCGGCGAGGGATTTTTCCTCGGGCCCTTCGTGATCAACTACACCGTGACGGTGATCGGCTTCATCATTCCCGTCGTTCTGCTCAGCCTGCATGGCGTGTTCAGCACGCCCGTCGCCTTGGTGCTGGCGGGATGCGGCGCCGTCCTCATTCCCATTCTCCTCTACCGTCGGTCGTGGAGCTGGTGGCTGATGACCTATTTCTATTTCCTGCCGCAGAAACTGCCCGGCAACGTGGACGCAGAACACGAAGGGGCGGAGGAATAGTTGGCGGCCCGAAACGAACCGAAGATTTATTCTCGTGTCGGCCGTCTCTGCCGGACACATCCTTCGGCTAGTCCAGTCGCGCCCGCCAAAAACTTCCCTCCCCGCCACCCACCATGTTCAAGGAATTCAAGGAATTCTCCCTCAAGGGCAACGTCGTCGATCTCGCCGTGGGTGTCGTCATTGGCGGTGCCTTCGGCGGCATCGTGACGTCGCTGGTGAACGATGTGATCATGCCTCCAATCGGTCTCCTGATCGGCGGCGTCGATTTCAAGAACCTGTTCGCCGTGCTGAAGGAAGGCGCGAAGGCGCCAGCGCCCTACGCGTCGTTGGAAGCCGCGAAGGCCGCCGGGGCGGTCACCTTCAACTACGGGGTGTTTCTCAACACGGTGATCAATTTCCTCATCGTCGCGTGCGCCATTTTTCTCCTGGTCAAGGCCATCAACCGCCTGCGCCGGCATCAGGAGGCCGCCCCGCCGCCACCCGCGCCTCCGCCACGATCGGAAGTATTGCTCGAGGAAATCCGCGACCTGCTCAAGCAGCGTCCGTAGGCTCGGCCGGGGCCGGCCAGAGCGTGACGAGCAGCCGGGACCCCAGCCGGTCGAGCCGCAGCGCGAACACCAGGTACACGATCACGAGCACGGCGAGGCAGATCGCGCCGAGGTGATTGTAGGTCGCGATGATGAAGCGATCATTCCAGTTGAAATCGTCCGCCAGCGTGTTCAGGTCGCCGCCGGCATCCTCCTCGCCATTCACCATCGAGCCATACGGCAGCGGCACCTCGCCATGCTGGACTTTTTTCCAGAAAGTGTACGTGTCGTAAAAGCTGCTCGCGCCGATGAAAAGGAAAACATAGCGGCAGGCGCCCCATTTGAATTTTTCGGGAAATTCAAAATAGAAGAGGCCGATCATGAGCGCGCTGAGATAGAACTGCCCCCCGCAGCCACCGAAGACGATCCACATGCGCGCCCGCTCGGGCGGGACGATCCAGGTCATGTAGCCCTGCAAAATCACCAGCGCGACGGCGAAAACGACGGGCCAGATTTTCCTTTCCCGCCAACCCGCGACCCCGAGCAGGACGAGCAAACCGAGCACGCCGAAATAAACGAAGTAGGATTTTTCCTCCCCCAGGTTGGTCCAGCCGACTGGCAGCGGCAGGGCGCGTTTTCCCGTCAGCCACGCCATCGTCGCATGACCGAACTCGTGAATCCACACGATGAATCCCTGCAGGAAAAAACCAAAGACACTGCGCGTGGTGACAATCGCCAGCAGGCTCACGAGCGGGACGGCCAGGCGGTTGACCAGGGCGCTGTCGAAGGAAAAGGGATCGAAGGAGTCAGCTGGCGGCGGCGGCGGAACATAAACCGGAACCGCCGACGGCAATTTCGCCCCCGTGATCGGGGGCTTGAGCGGCACCTCCAGGTCGGCCGTGAGCCTTTCGTAAGCGAGGCGCAGCCGCTCCCGTTCTGCCGGCGGCGCCGAACGGCTGATCAAGGCGTACGATTTCCGCAGATAGATCTTTTTGAGCTCAGGCTGCGAAATACCGCGTTCCACCCCGAGGATCACGCGGCATTGGGCCAATTCGTTCTCGTTCATCGACATCCCGGAATGGGTGCGAAGCATGAACGTGACCACCGCGATGTCGAACGCGGACTCTTAGGGCGGCCCCACGCTGGGTCCTGCCTGCCCTTCACGATCACGATTGGAATGTGACGGAGAGGTGAACCGTTTCCGTGATTCATGGTCGGTGCCAAAACCAACCACCCATGCATCCCTCCCTCCGTGCCCTCCGCTTGACCGCTCTTCTCCTCGTCGGGGCCGCCCTGCCCCTTTCCGCCCAGGAACTCACCGCCCTCGGTGGCACCGCCAATACAGCCAATTTCGGCAAGAGCAGCTATATCTGGCAAATCGACTACCGTCAGGACCTGTACAAAAATTTCGACGGCTCGATCGCCTATATCAACGAAGGGCACGTCATCGACCACCATCGGGACGGCAACGCCTGGGAAGGCTGGTTCAATCTGCCCCTGTGGGACGACCGCGTCGCGCTGTCGGTCGGCGCTGGCGTGTATTACTTTTATGATACCCAGCCCGCGCCCGGTGGCGACACCATCGACGTGCATGGTACCGCTCCCATCTACAGCCTGTCGCTCACCGGCTACCTCAACGACCGCTGGTTTTATCGGTTCATCCTCAACCGCATCAATCCCTCGAGCGACTTCAAGTCGAACACCGCCGCGGTGGGGGTGGGCTATTGGTTCGGCCCCAACCGGCGCCCACTCGGGAACGTGCCGAACCGCGGGACGCCCGAGCCGGAGTATGTCACGGAGCCCCAGCTCACCGTCTTCGGCGGCCAGAGCATCGTGAACACTTTCTTCAGCCAAAAGGCCTGGGCGGGCGCGATGGAATTCCGGAAGGGCGTGCTGCCCCACCTCGACGGCACGGCCACGTTCATCTACGAGGGCGATCCGAAGATTGTCCGTCGCGACGGCCTCGCCCTGCAGCTTTGGCCGGTCAACACCTTCTTCGACGAAAACACATCCGTCGGCATCGGCGTCGGCCCCTACATCTTCATCGACAAGAAACATCCCGAGACGAACAGCACGATTCTCGGCCAAAAAAGCCCGGCCGCGGTCATGCCGCTGGTCTCGCTTTCGATCGCCCGGCAGTTGTCCGATAACTGGATCGCCCGCCTGGTGTGGCACCGCGTGGTCAGCAACTACAACCGCGACGCCGATGTCTTCCTGGTCGGACTCGGCTATCGCTTTCGCTAGCCGGAACTGAGATGCCAGTGCCCGCAGAGCGGGCAGTGGTACGCCTTGCGCCCGCGCGCGACGCCGGCCAGCAGCGCGGCATCCAGCGCGTCGCCCTCGCTGCGATAGCGGCGTTTGCGTGCGCAGCGTTGCTGACGTTCCGCTCGCGTGGGCTTTTTCATTTCTCCGGTCGCCTAGGTGCGATTGTGCGTCGCCAAGGTCTGCTCGATGAAGCCGAGGATCTCCATCCGGCCGCCCTTGGTCCTGGCCGAGCTCTGGAAAACTTCCGGCACTTCCACGCCGCCCTCGACCAGGGTCTTCGTGAACAGGTCGACGTTCGCCTGCGCCCGGGTGACCGACTGCTTGTCCGTCTTGGTGAAGACGAGGACGTACGGCACCGACCGGTCCACCAGCCAGCGGACGAACTGCAAATCGATGCGCTGGGGCGGGAGTCGCGAGTCAATCAGCGCCAGCACGCAAAAGATGTTTTTCCGGTGCTCGAGATAATCGCTCACCGACTGGGCGAACTGGTCGCGCTCGCCCTGCCCGACCGCGGCATACCCGTAGCCGGGCAGATCCACGAGGCTCCAGGTGTCGTTGATGATGAAAAAATTGATCAGCTTGGTTTTCCCGGGCGTGACCGAGACCTTGGCCAGCTCGCGCCGCTCCGAGAGCATGTTGATCAGGGAGGATTTCCCGACGTTCGATCGGCCGATGAAGGCAAATTCGGGCAACGCCCACTTGGGGCACGACTTCAAGTCGGGGGCACTGAGGTCAAAGACGGCCGATTTTATTTTCATGGGAGCGATGCGGGCGAACGAGGCGCTGGAGCATAAGCAGCGAATCAGCGACGCGGCAAGCGGCATGGTCCGCGCGAGAAATTTGACCGCGACCGATTATTCGATTCGTTGGCAGACCGGCTTCCGGTTTTTCTTCCCGTTCTCTCAACCAATAACAACCTCCCCATCCCATGAAACGTACCGCCACCGCCGTCTGGAACGGCTCACTCAAGGAAGGCAACGGCACCCTGACCGCTCCGGGCGGCGCCCTGAAGTCGACACCCTATTCTTTTAATTCCCGCTTCGCGTCCGGCGCCGGCACCAATCCGGAGGAATTGATCGCCGCGGCCCATTCCGGCTGTTTCGCGATGGCGTTGTCCGCCGCGCTCGGCGAAGCCGGCTTCCAGCCGGACCGGCTGGAGGTCACTGCCGAGGTGAGTCTCGACAATGTCCCGCCCGCCGGCTGGACCGTCACCGCCTCGCACCTTAATCTCATCGCGAAGATTCCCGGCATCGATGCCGCGAAATTTGAGGAGATCGCCGGCAAGGCCAAGGCCGGCTGCCCGATTTCCCGGCTGCTCAACGCCACGGTCACGCTGACGGCGAAACTGGCCTAATCCGCGCCAGTGCTTCCCGGCAAAGGTTTCCGCCGCGATTGAAATCCCGGCAAACCTGCGGCCGCAATTCGTAGATCGTGCAAAGCGAAGTCGCGCGGTCGAGCGCCACGCAGGCGCCGTCGCCGCGTTGATCCATGCAACGCACGCCGCCGTGCTCCACGACCAGCGCGTCGGGCACATGGTCGCATTCGTCGTTCAGCTCGACGACGAGGTGACAGCACTGACCACAGCCCGCGCAAGCGGGGATATTCTCAAAGGCGTTCGGAGTAATGCGGACTCCACCAGCGCAGCACTTCGCCCCGATGACGAACTTTAGTTTTGATCACCGCCGCGCCGCCGGCTCGCGTGGCTGAAGCGTGTCCCGCACTTCGGCGACGATCTCAAAGGAGCGCAGCCGCGCCGTCTGCTCATACATTGCCGCGGTCACCATCAGTTCGTCCACCCCGGTCCGTTCGAGAAACGCCTGGAGGCCCTTCCGCACGGTCGCGGCCGAGCCGACGACGGCCTCGCTAAACGCGTGCTCAACTCCTGCGCGCTCAATCGGTGACCAAAGGTCCGCGATATTATCCACGGGCGGTGGCAGCGGCATCGGGTTTCCTTGGCGGAGATTGATGAAACTTTGCTGGAGCGACGTGAAGAGGCGCGCCGCGGCCTGGTCCGTATCGGCGGCATAAACCGCAATCGCCGCCATCGCGTAAGGCCGCTCCAGGGCCGCGGACGGACGGAAGTCATTTCGATACAGCCGCAGCGCCGAGGCCAGGTGATCCGGTGCAAAATGGGACGCGAACGCGAAGGGCAAGCCCAACTCGGCCGCGAGCTGCGCGCTGAACAGACTCGAGCCGAGCAACCAGATCGGAACCTCCAGGCCCGCCCCCGGCACGGCCTGCAGCAATTGACCGGGCACCGCGGGCTGAAAGTAGGACTGCAATTCCACCACGTCCTGCGGAAAAGTATCGGCGGAGTTGCCCTGGCCGCGGCGCAAGGCCCGCGCCGTCAGCTGGTCGGTGCCAGGCGCGCGGCCCAGGCCGAGATCAATGCGCCCGGGAAAAAGCGCCGCGAGCGTGCCGAACTGTTCGGCGATCACCAGCGGGGCATGGTTGGGCAGCATCACGCCGCCCGATCCGACGCGAATCGTGGACGTGCCCGCCGCGATGTGGCCGATCACCACCGACGTGGCCGCACTCGCAATGCCCGGCATGTTGTGATGTTCCGCGACCCAGTAGCGTCGAAAGTTCAGCCGCTCCGCGTGGCGCGCGAGCTCCAGCGAGCGCTGCAGCGCCTGTGCGGCCGTGCCGCCCTGCACGATGGGAGAAAGGTCGAGAACTGAAAACGGAACCATGCCTTACCCTGCCCGATTGCGCTCAATTTGCCAGCGGCGGATGCAGGTCAGGCGTCTCGCGCGCCCGGCAAAAAAAGGCCTGAACCCCCCGCCAGCGGCGATTCGGTTCAGTCCCTTGTGAAAAGAAATCCTTCGTGACCGGATTAACGCCAGTAGCTCTGCACGTAGACGTAATGATCTCCGCGGGTTTCCCAGTGGGCCGCGACATAGGCGCGGGCCGCCGGCGGCGGGATTTCCCAGTGGCCGCCGAGCCACGCATAACCGTTGCCCGTGTACGACCAGTAACCGGGAACCCACAAGGCATTAGGCGCCGGCGGGGCACTCACCACCTCAGACATCGGCGGCGGTGGAGCGGGCGGAGGAGAAACCTGAACCGCGTTGCCATAGCGATAGGTGCGATAGCCATAGGCCGGGTAAGGACCAGGCGGCGGATAGAGCGTGCCTCGCTGGGCATCGACGCTGTTGCCGAGCGTGCCGCCGGCGATGGCGCCCACAGTGCCGCCAATCAGGGCGCCGGCGAGGCCGTTGCCGCCGCGGCTGTTATTGCCGATGATCGCACCGGCGAGCGCACCGAGCGCGCCGCCCGTAACCGCACCCTGCTGGGTGTTGGGTCCTGTGCCGACGCAGCCGGTGAAAAACAGGGACCCTGCCAGGGCTGACACGAGTAGGATTTGTTTATTCATGGGTGAGAGGTGAAGGAATTCGTCCTGTGCCGTCGTAAGCGACGATCACCGGAAGTGGCCGCGGAAGCCCCAGCCACCGCGGAAGCCATAGCCGCCATGGAAACCGAAGCCGATGCCGACCGAAACCGGCGGATACCAGTAGTACGGATAGTAGCCGGGATAGTAGCCTGGGCCATCATAGTAGACCACGCGGGGCGAATCCGTGTAAACGACCGTGGGTGCGGGCCCGGGCTGGCCCGCGTCGGCAACCGTCGCGCCATTGGCCGGAAGCAGTTGATAGGCGACCGTGTTGGTCTGGCCATTGGAATATTGGTAAACGGCGACAACCTGGGAACCCGATTGCTCAATTCTCACCACCGTGAGTCCTTGGGCGGTGGCGGCGCTCGAAAGTTCGGCCGGAGTCGGCAGGCGCGGCGAATAGACGATTTGATTGGGCGTCGGCGCGGCGGACGTGGCGACAACCGGCGCAGGTGTCGAAGGCGCCGGCATGGACGAAGTCATGGTAGCTGTCTGGGCGAGCAAGCCCCCGGCGGAGACGGCGGCCGCGATAAGAAACGCAGAGACGATTTTGGTTTTCATGGTAAGTGTTGAGGAAGGTTGTTGTCCGGATGACGAATAAGACCACGGATCGTTTCCGATTGTGCCGTGATTTTTTTGCGGCGCCGATTTGCGTCTTCGTAAAACCCGAATTTTTCTTAACCACGCTGAATGAGGCAAAAACGTGCGTGGGTTTCGGGTAAACCCGGCGTCAGCAAATAGCGCCACCAGTGCGCGCGTTTTTTTCGGCCGCGGGGAGCTGCCCGGCCACTACTTGGAAACTTTGCTGGAGATCGCGAGCGCCGCGACCAAGAGAAGCAGAAAGACTGAGAGGCAGATAAAGAAGAGGATCTTGGCGATCGCGGCCGCAGCTCCCGCCACGCCCGTGAAGCCCAAAGCCCCGGCGATCAGCGCGATCAGCGCAAAAATTACGGCCCATCTTAGCATGCCGACATAGACCCGTGAAAAGGGAGGTAGTTGCACCCGCTCCGCCCGCGGGAGAACCGCAACTAAGGATCAACAAGCACGGGCAGTCCCACCCAGGCCAGGTCGAGCAAGGTCCGCGCATCCCAATTTGCCAGGCGGAAGCAGCCGTGCGACTCCGTGCGCCCGACCAGTTCCGGCAGCGGCGTGCCGTGAATGCCGTAGCCCGGCCGATCCAAGCCAATCCACGCCACCCCCACGGGATTGTTGGGGCCGGGCGGCAGGACAAGCTTGCGTCCCAGCTGCCGGCCTTCCTCGGACTCGGGAAAAACCTCGGGATCGAAGGTATAATTCGGATCAGGGATGACGACAGTGACGTGCAGTTCACCTTCCGGCCGTTTTTCGGCCATGCGGGCAATGCTCACGGGAAAATGCACGATCAACCGGCCGGCTTCGTCGCGCGCCTCCAGCACGTGGTCCGACAGACTGATGTGGAGCATCGCGGCCTTGCTCATCGCCGCGGTGCGGTCGACATCAGGCACGACGATAATGGTGCCCGCCGCGGGCTGGGTCCAGTCCACCGCGGGATTGAGCCGGCGGATGAGCGTCGGATTCGCATGCGCCCGCTCAGCGACCAGCTCAAGGGCGGTCTCATACTCAAGGGCGGTCTGGTTGGATTTCTCCAGCCAGGTCTTCCCGATCGGCTGCAAGCGCGCGACGTCCTCGCGCGACAAAATGATCTTGGTCAGTGCCGGGGTCATGAGCACCAGGTGCGCCTTCACGTCGTCATCCAGCACGCCCGTGATCGGAATCCCCTCGCGTTCCTGATAGGCGCGCAAAGCCGCGGTGGATTGCGCGCCGCCGATGCCGTCGATCGACCCACTGGAAATTCCCTCGCGGGCCAGCGCGATTTGCGCCTCCAGCCAGGAGGTGACCGGATAAGTGGCCGGCGTCGCATTTTCATCGGGCTTCGGCACCTTGACCTCAATGACCGGCGCTGCTTTCGCCAGGGAATCCTCGGCCTTGGGCGCCGTGTCAGTCGCCGCGCCCCGTACCATCGCGCCGGCCAAGGCCAGGGCAAAAAGCAGGGAGCCGGCGACGAGGCCAGCCAAGCGATTACGGGCGCGCATTGGAAAAAAGAGTGCGCGGAGATGCCGCGTTGGCGAGGTCTTCGTTATTTGACCGGGATGTTTTCTTCGTTCCCGGTGCGCTTCGCCGGTCCCGCCGGGTTGACGCTCTGATGCAACCCTTGGCGGGGTCCGGGGTCAGGCCTCTCCCTTGAGTTCCCCCCACACGCCCCACACTTCCCAGCAGCTGATGCGCTTCCATGGACGCCGGGTCTCCAGTTATTTTTTGCAAGGCCTCATCATCGTGGTGCCGATCGCGCTCACCGTGGGCGTCCTTTATTGGCTTTTTAATAAATTGGATGGCGTCCTGCGCCCCTATTTCGGGCCACCCGGCGTTGGCCTCGTGGTGTTGATCGTCGGGGTTTTTCTTGTCGGCCGGCTCACCTCGCTTCCCTTCATGAAGGAGCTGTACGAGCGCTTCGACGGCTGGCTGGAAAGAACCCCGGGGGTGAACATCATCTACGCCTCGACGCGCGATTTCCTCGAGGCGTTCGCCGGCAAGAAGCGCCGGTTCACGCATTCCGTGCTCGTCAGTGTGTTCGCCGAGGACGTTTGGCTGGTCGGCTTCCTGACCGACGAGGAATTGAGCGGATTCAAGCTCGGGGAAAAATACGTCTCTGTGTATGTCCCGCAGGCCTATAACATCGCGGGTCAACTCTACCTGGTGAAACGGGACCGGTTGCGTCCCATTGAACACCTCTCCTCCGGCGAAGTGATGAAGTATGCGATGACCGCCGGTGCATTGGAACTGGTCGATGGCAGCAAAGTTGCGGCTAAGAGCACGGATTGACGCAGCCAGGCCGGCCCGTTTTGCCCGCTGCATAATTTCGCATCGCTCCCGCCCGGGCCGCCGCGCAGGGTGTCTGGCGATGTCTTCTCCTGTCTCCCTTTCCCTCCGGCCCGCCCACACTGACGCTTGCCCGTGCGGCAGCGGCAAAACCTTCGGCGTCTGCTGCGAGCCCGTTCTTTTGGGCCAGCGTCTGCCCGCCACCGCCGAGGAGCTGATGCGCGCCCGCTTCACTGCGCACGTGGTGCATGACTTCAAGTTTCTCCATCTCACGTTTCGCGGCACCGCCTCGCAGCCTTACACGGAGGTTGCGGCGGATCCGGCCATGACTTGGACGAAACTGGTCGTCCACAGCCATGAAGTCATGGCCAACCCCGACACCGCCCACGTCGATTTTTCGGCCTATGGGACGGAAAACAAGGTCGAGATGGTGCTCCACGAGAAAGCCGAGTTTGTCCGTCAGAATGGCGCCTGGATCTACACCCGCGCCCTCCGCGAGGGCCCGGCCCCGTTCAAGGCCAGCGCGCCCAAGCCCGGCCGCAACGACCCCTGCCCCTGCGGCAGCGGCAAGAAATACAAGCAGTGCTGCCTGTTGAAGGCGTAGCAGCCGACTATGGCCGCTGTCGGGTGAGGTTCGTTGTAGCCGGGGTCGCTGACCCCGGTTCGGAGTCCGGGGTCAGCGACCCCGGCTACAATTTCGCGTCCACGCGTGACAAACGCCAAAGTTTTCCTAGAGAATGGAGACTTATCTTCATCATTCATGAGCACTGACCTCAACGAACTCAAAGACCTTGTAGCGACCCTCAAAGCCGACCAGCAGGCTCAAAAAGACAAGGAGGCGAAGACCGCATGGACGAAATATGTCGCCCTCTCGATGATCTTCCTCGCGGTCCTGTCCACGAATGCCACCCAACGGGCCGGCGGCTATTCCTCGACGGTCATGAAGCAATTGAACGTGGCGACGTTCAACCAGGCGCTGGCTTCCGACCAGTGGGCTTACTATCAGGCCAAGGGGATCAAGCAGAGCATCTACGAACTCGAACGCGACCGGGCGCAGAACAGCACCCCAGCCGCCGAGCCGAAGGTGATCGCCGGTTTTACGGCGCGTGTGGATCGCTATGAGTCGGAAAAGAAGGACATCACGAAGGAGGCCAAGGCGCTCGAGGCAAAGCGCGACGCAGCCAGCGCCCTCGCCACCACTGCGGCCGAATCCAGCCGGGCGATGGGCCTCGCCACCAGCCTGTTTCAAATCGCGATTTCCCTCGGCGGTGTCTGCCTGGTGGTGAAGAAACGCTGGCTGTGGTACTTTTCGATGGCCGCCGGGCTTCTGGCCACGGCACAAATGCTCAAGGTCATGTATATGCTGTAAGCCATCGGCGGACCGGCAAATCCGCCGGTTGCCTTCGGGACCGATTCAAGGCTCATTGTTTTCGTGCCACCGAAAAAAGCGTTCAAGGTCGAGGTCGATGCCGCGCGCAACCTTGTGCACACGCGGTACTGCGGGAACGTCACGGCCGAGCAGATGAAGGTCGCGGCCGCCGAGGTCGAGCAACAGCTGCCGGCGCTGCGCAAGGGCTTCGCCGTGCTCGCCGATCTCACCTGCCTGGAAACGATGGAACTCGAATGCGCCCCGCATCTCTCGCGCATCATGGACCTGTGCCGCATTCAGGGCGTCGGCCTGATCGTGCGGGTCATTCCCGATCCCTCCAAGGATATCGGCCTCAATATTCTTTCGCTGATCCACTACCGCGGCAAGGTGCGGATCGTGACGTGTGAGACGCTGGCCGAGGCGGAGCGAGCGTTGAAATAAGTCCGAGAAGCTCGGCGCTCCCAATCCAGGTGGCCGCCGCCCGGAGGTCGGCGGCCACCCCTTTTAGCGCGGCGGAGCCAGCGAGACCGTCGTCGAAATTCCCCAGTCCACCGGCGCCGACACGGGGTTCTCCTTCTTCTGCGCATTCCACAGGCATTCGCGGACCGTCATCTTTTTTGTGACCGGATCGAGAATCACGAGTTCGAAGGCGAGCTTCGTCTCATCCTTGGCGCCGATCTTGCCCTTCATCGGCGAGTCCGCGCGAAAAACCTGCAATGCGATGTCACCGTCAGGTCCCTTCCACGTGTAATACTCGGTCCAGTTGGAATGACCGTGAAAGTACCCAACGATATTCCGGTGCGCCTTCAGGAAAGCCACGAACGCCCGTTGCTCGATCGCACTCGACGCCTCCGTGGTCAGACCATCCGCACAGATGTCGCTCACCACGTTTTCAAATTTGTCCCGGCTGTTGACGTCGTGCTTTCCATTGGGGTTGGTAAGATGCCGGGTGTCGACGTCCGGATTGTCGTGGCAAAAAATAAACACCGGCGCGGCGGCCGGGACCTTCGCGAGGTCGTTTTCCATCCACGCGCGCTCGATGCTGTCGGGCCACATCGTGAGGAAGACACAGTGCACGCCGCCAAAATCCCGGGAATAATTTATTTTGTCCGTCGCGTAATTGTAGGTGTCCTTGGTCCGCGGGATCGCCGGCTGCATCATTCGGTTGTAGATCTCCGCCAGGGAGGTCGCATCCGTCGCCGGGACCATCTTGGTCGGCGAGCCGATCGCGTTGGAGACATCGTGATTGCCCGGCACGAGCAGCAGCGGCGTGGGTTGACCGGCGCGATTCTTGAGCGTGAGCCCGTCGATGTAGGTGGTTTCAAACTGGCTCCAGGAAGCCGCGGCGCTCTGGATGTGG
>Ga0206946_1087_pt1 | contig 30085 bp, 24 predicted proteins | sample Alteio_BWOrgHeat_2_FD_152965 | JGI IMG/M metagenome (GOLD analysis project Ga0206946, IMG submission 152965) | Enriched cells from forest soil in Barre Woods Harvard Forest LTER site, Petersham, Massachusetts, United States -... | ecosystem: Environmental > Terrestrial > Soil > Temperate forest > O... | reverse complement strand
TTGGACTTTTGATGGCTGTTTTGAGCTTCGACGTCTTATTGGTCACCATGACGCAAGTCATTCTCCGAGTCTGCCCCAAGGGCAATTAAGTGAACTCTCACCGTAATTTTAGAACAATAGCACAAGGTCGCCCGGATCAGGCAAGTAGTCCTCGCCGTACATCTGGAACAGTACCGCAGCGATAGCGGCTTTCCGTCGGTCGTCGGCCACGGCTAAGCGGTCCCAGATGATATCCCATGAGCGGTGGTCCGCCATGGCTTCGAGCAGCTCCAAAGTGCTGTCGTTCACGTAGTACAGGAACGCCATGTCCGGGTCGGTGTCCGGCATGTTGACCAACACGTGCTTGTCCGAGGTGATTAGGTAGTTGGGCGCGGCGTTAGACCAAATGCCGCCTTCGCTAATGAAGCCGTGCGGCTCCATATAAAGTTCGCAGCGGGCGATCTTGGTTATCTGGTCCTGGGTACGTCTTGCTGCAACCAGGTCGCGGTTCTCAATGCCACCGGACATGACGAAGTTGGCGACGCGCTTGCCTATCTTGAAACTCCACGGGTCGCCTATCGCGCGCTGGGAATCAATCAGCCACCGCTGGATGCCGGGATTGGGGTCACCACCGTCTACATGACTCATCGGCTCGTAGGTTTCCTTCGGGTGGCGGACGGTGCCTTTGTCAATGAAGTCGAGGAACTGCACAAAGCGCACAGCCACCGACAGCTGCATAAGCGAACCCATCACACAGGTATCGCCAGCGGGGTCGGCGACGACCGGCACCATCATCGCGGCGTAGGTTACCAACGAGACACACCAGTAGACCTCTGACGGGGCCTGCCCGGCTAGGAAATCCTCGAGCGTGAAGGTGCGTTCCGGCCAGAGGTCGAAGCAGGCTTCGAGCGCTACTGTGTCGATCCTGGCGGGAAACCGCACGGGCGGATGCAGGCCCCCTTTGGGATTTAAAGCAATGGCCTTGAGATACTTGGCGACAACCTCGATCGTAATGGCGTACGCCTCCAGCACCGCGCGGGAAGTGAGGCGCAACGGCGGACCCTCCGGGTTGGCGGGATCGTTCACCAGCGGGTGCATGATTTTCGGGTCGCCCGCAATGTCCGGGTCGGTGGTCAGCAGGACCTGGTGGTAGACCATCCGCGTGCGGTGGATGTTGGGGTGCGCCATGGCGATCTTGTCGCCGGTCAAGCGCAGGAAAGATTCCTGTACCCGCCAGTCGAACAGTTCCTCCACCGACTTTGTGGTGCCATAACCGAAAAGGTAACCCTCGATGGCACGCACTTGCTCGTTGGCCGCCTGGAAGGCCGAGCACACCTCCGGCTCGAAGGTGCTACTCGCGTGGATGATCGGGAAAGTCGGCGGGTGACCTCTTTGTTTGAGGCAAAAGAACATGAACCGCTGGTGTAGGTAGAGGCGGTAATCGAAAAACAGGCTATGAAATTCCACCAAGCCCGTGGCGTTGTAGCTTGCAAAGTGCGCGAACTCGTGCCGGTAGACGCCGTAGTGACTGCGCTCGCCGATCGTCACGTGCAGTATTACGCCAGTGGTTCCGACCCCATCCACGTGCGCTGCCGCAAACTCCGGATAGGTCATCGGCATCGAGATCGACTGGCTGCGGTGGTTGTAGATGTATGGCATTGAACCTGCCGGCGATTAGAAAGGCTTGTCCTTTTCGATCACGTCCTCGTCGGTCACGGGTTTGTCCTTACCGCCCAGCTCCGCTGGCTTGTCCTTATCGCCCAGCTCCGCGACTGCCGCGCGCAGGAGCAGGATGGCTAGCGCGATCGCCGCTGGATACGAGATAACCGAGATACCGTAGTTGTCTACGATCGCCTGGGCGATCTCCAGCGCGCTCACACTCAGCGCCCACTCGAGCGCCTTGTCGAGCGGCTTGCCACTGATAGTGGACAGTAAAGAACTGCCAAAGCGCTTGATCCAGCCAGGCCCGAAGGGTTCGTGCGCGGCGTCTTCCGCGAAGCGGGAGTCAGAGGCGAGCAGAAGTTCGGTGAAAGGCAGATCGGCCTGCACCAGTGCAGTCAGAGCGTCGCCGCTCTTGTTTTCAAGCCCGCCTACTTGTTCCGCCTTTACCGATTGCTTGTCGAACACGGCCATATCCCCTCGTTTTCGCCCCGCATGTCAATGTAGTGCGAAACTAACTGGGCCGGAATAAGATCAGTGACGTACCAGGTGTTTTTGACTCAAAGACAGGAAACGGCGCGGAACGCGGCTGGAAGAGCGCTAACACGACAAGACGCCTCGCTGGCACCACGCCATCAAAGCAAGAGTCCGTCCATGCTCTCATTCCTAGCGCTTCACACAATAGCCGCCCCACAGGGGGACGGCCTTCACCCGCGGCTGGTCGCAAGGCTTCGCCGCTGTTGTCCTCGCGCACCCGGCGAGCGGGATTTGTATAGACCAGCGTCTGACATGCCCGCGCGATCCGAGCGGCGTGTCAGGTCAAAAATGATGAAAAAAGAACTCAAGATGTCGGTTGCGGCACTCTCCCTGTTGGCCCAATTCGCGCTGTTCACAGCCGCGAAGCCTGAGATGCTGCTCCAACGCCAACGCGGAAAGACTGCTGACTTCGCAAAAATTATATTGCACAAACAATGGCATATGAGTGCCCAGTTTCATCCTCTCCGGCGCGCCGCAAACAGTCGCGCCGCTCAGTGACCATTTCTGAGGTGCGGCGCCCGACAGGATTCGAACCGATATACTATCGATGCCACGCTGCCTGAGCAAAGGCGCCTTGATGACTGTGGGAAGACAAGCAGGTACCTGATTTCTCCAATCTGAATGTCCGCAATTCCGGCACATGCGCCAAAAGAAGCTCGTCTCCTTCCGGCCCCATTGCCAACATAAATTTCGCTGTATTTCGAAGGCAGCGTGAAGCGATGCTTGACCTTTGGAGATTTCTTGCCGGTGATTTCAAAAAGCGCGCTGGCGGGAATGAGGCAACGATTGCTGTTCTCGAAGTGTCGACCTTCCGACCGGAAATTGAACACTGGACCACCCCGCGGACCGGCAGGTGGAAAGCTGACGCCAATTTCCTTGAGCTCGATCAGGTTTCCCGAAGCGCGCATCACAGGAGCTAGATTGGCGATCCTAATGGCGTCGAGCTTGCCCAAGATCGAGATCTGTCTGCTGAGTTGGAATGCAGATCTCGAGGTACTGTATCGTCTTGCAGTACTGAGCCCAAAGTGTGAATCGCGTTAGGACCTGACCACGGGCTCCACCGCAATTTCAATCATATAACATGCCGATCAGCATCCAAACCCCATACCAATTCATAATTTAGCGCGCCAAGCATCACAGCGGCTCGGCCCCATAGGATCACGACGTGGGATAGCACCGCGGCTCATTGGCCAGCCCCGAACATCTCGCGATCGCGGCTATGCAAGTCGTTAGGATCAAAATACTTTTCGACCCACTTACCGTCCGTCCCCAGGAACCACTCGGCCTGCACGGCGGCCGTGCGCTGGTCTGCGGGCGGCTCCTCATTTTTCGCTGCATCGCCTTTGCCTGCCGGGCCCTTGGCCGTCTGGTCAAGGAAATTGAAGTGATCGATCAGCAGGACCGCCTCGATGGTAAAGGCGGTGACGATCTCATTACCGTGGATGCACAGCAGATTGTCGCCGTTCACGTGCTCGGCGGCCAGTGCCAAGTTTGACGAACCGCAATAGACCACCGGGTCATCTCCGCCAAACCCGCACACGACGAATTTATGGTGGATCTGATGAGCTTCGGGTGAAAGGACATTAGGAACCTGGTCGAAGGGCAGCGGAAGCTGGGTGTTTTTTGGCTTTCCCGTAACCAGCACGCCGTGCGTTTCACCCACCGGATAGAACATGATACCACTTGGGTTGTCAGAGATACCATAGCTGAAGAGCCGCGTATCTTCGTGCAGGCTGGTCAGCTTCTCATAGACGGGATTGGGCGACGTGCTGGTGGTCGTCATGACGGCGAAGAAAACGTTGCCGCCCTTTTCTGCTTCCTGATCGCATCGCTTGACGATCTCGTTGAGACGGGCAGCGGCGAGGTCCTGTGGTCGCGGAGAAAACGTCACGTCGAACTTCGGTACCCCATCCTTCTTTGGGAAGGAAAACGTCTGCTTTGCAAAGGAGCTAGCCAAAAACTTTGGCGCCTTGACATCATCGTTCCATGCCTCCTCAAAGAGGCCGGCATAAAGTTTGGCAACGTCGGCGCTCTCAAAGACGATCACATGATTGGCATTCACATAAAGACCGGTCACCGAAAAATTCGTCGAGCCGGTAAGAACACTCAGCGCTTCCTGCCTCTTGTAGACGATGAAGACCTTGTCATGGGCATAGCGGCCAAACCGTCCGCGCTTGATGGCACCGCTTCCCGCCGCCGTAATAAAGAGCTTCTCGAACTCATCTTCCGGCTTGGGGTCTGCTGCATCGTGATGCAAGTCCGCACTATCGAGAATGATGCGAACCTTGCCAGCCTTGCCGAGCTTGAGAAGCAGGCGAACCACGTCGGGCTCGTTTAAGTCGTAGCAGAAAACGTCGACCTTTGTGTCGTTTGCATTGTCTACCGCGTTCAGAACATCAAAAATCCGGCTTCGCGCCGTGAATCCCAACCACTTGTACTGTTGTTCGTAGGTGTAAGGGTGGCCCCGCGGATCTATACCGGCCTGCTGGCTGGTGTCGTAATCGAGCGGGCCGTTCGTTGGTCTTGTGGGAAGCTTCGGGCCGAAATGATGCACGAAGGCCTGGCTCTGCACGTAACCGCGTGTAAAACCGACCTTGGCCACACCTTCGCTAAACGGCTGAAGCGGTACCGTGATTTCAGCGCTCTGCGATGTATCAAGCGCCGTCATGTGCTGGTTGGCGTCAAAGAAGCGCGGCGTCACCGTGTAGGTGTAGTTGCCATAGGGCGGCTCCAATCCCTGATGGTCGAGGCCGGGGACATGGACCCAGCGGAATTTGTGGATCGGAGCGTTGGCCGTCGAATAGGCCGGTTCACCTTGAACCTGCGCATGCGCGGTTGGGTCCTGGAACTGAAGATTGTTCCAAAGGTAATAAGACGGTTTTCCGGGCGGGGTTACTTGGATCGTGAAGCCGGCGAGATTGTTGGGTCTTGTTTTTAGATTAAATGCGAGCATGACCTTGGCGTCGCCAGGGTAGCCCGTCAAGGAAAAATCGCCGTTAACGCTCTCGATCTTCGACATTGTCTCCCCCAAACTATCTCGTTATTTATCAGAGTACATATTGTCTTGGCGACAATTGGATGGAGTTATAGCGTTGCTTATCCGGCAGCCGTAAGTCGAAGCGCTCTGTCCAATATTTCTCCGACCGTTTCACTCTCGGCAGAGACATCTTGGACGCGGGAAAATCCGCGTCGAAGTCGAACCGCCAGCTTGTGGAAAGATTCAGATGCCGGCAAAACGCTGCTCTCGTCTGTCCAGAAGCGATTACCGGCGTCCCATACACCGACCTGATCGAGAAACCGGATGCCGTAATAATAGCCGTCGACAGAATCATCGGCCGGGCCAAATCCGTCGCCTTTCACGCTGTGCCTGAGACACCAGCGCAGGAGCTCTTCGATAGCCTTCCGAGATCGTCTTCTCTGATCTTGCCGCATATGCGGCCAACCATAGGCTAGGATCCGAACGACGTCGTAATTGTTGTGATTGTTGTAATTGTTGCGATCGTTGGGTCGAACTTCGCGAGGTCGCCATCCCATCGGGTAGCGCAAATTCTTTATCTCTAGCGTCGTATCGATCAGGGCTTCCCACCGATCGACGGTTCCGCCCAAATAGCTCACAATGTGAAAAGTGAACGACAGATCCTGGACCATGACAAGGCGATCGCCGAACCTGTACCAGGGCCCCCAATAGCCTGTTCTGGGATGCTGAGTCTGCCGAAGGAAGTCCCGGTATACCTGCTCCAGCTCATCGGTAACCTTGAACTCGAGATCCTGGCTCGCCAGCAAGGAGCGAATTTCATCCTTGAAAATCAACTGAGACAAACTCGCGATTAAAGAACCTAACTCATCGCGCCGATTGTGACCCGTCGCAGCAATGTCCGTAATCTGGAGGCTGTAAAGATTGGACAAGACCACTTGAGGATCATTGAAACTCTTTAGAAACAACAGTGGTTTAAGCGCTTGCTGTCGTACTGACTTTGTTTGCAGCGCATCGACAGTAGGGTCTAATTTCTGGAAAAAATTCTCTGAGCATATGCCCCACGAACCATCAGCGCCTTGCTCAAGTGGAGCATTGTCGGGTTGGCCGATAAGGCTCTCCAATTGCTGCAGCTTCTGAGTGATTTTGTCCCAAGCTTCTCCGTAGTGAACCAGCCATGTCGCCTCGAGAAGAATCTGATTGGCGCAATACATCGGGTTCTGAGATGTTGTCGTACCCCCCAACTTTCTCCCGAGATCATCCAATTTACCCTGCGCTTGCGATCGCTTTGTTGAGTAATCCGGATCACGCAATTCAAAGGCCTGCTTGATTTCATTGAGCACGTTCTCGCGCGTAACATAGTCGCGATGAAACGCTAAACTATGGGGGACGCTTGCTGAGCTTCCCGAACCTGCGCGCGGGGTCTGAGCCATTTCGTCGGCCATGCGCCTTTGCTCCAAAAAGCCTTCGTTGCCCTCAACGGCGGTTCATACGGAACGAGGTTACTTTCTGTGGCTTCGCAGCCAGAGCATAGTTCAAATTTTGTTGCGCAAGTTTTGCGTGTTTTTCGAGCGCCCTCGAAATCATCTCTTCGTCCACGATGAAGAGGAGCCGGTCATTGAGTGTCGCTTTGACTTCATCGAGCTTAAATTTGGCGGAGACCAAACCGTATGTGAGGATATCACGGATCATCGGTTCAACCTTGATGCCGGGCTTTGTCGCGCCGGTGTTTCCGATTTCGGCCGATGTCGTCCAAAAATCCGTTTTGCTGAAAAAGATCATGGGCGTGATCTCGTCGAGTGCTTTGACATAATAATTCCGCTCGACGTCTTGGAAGACCTCACGCATCGTCCCCCCGCCACCAGCCCCATAGACAATGCCAGCTCGAGAATTATTTATCAGAGCCTCTTCGCGCAGGCTGTTGAGGAAGTATTTTGCATAGTGCGTTGCAAAAGGCATGGTCGGCTCTGCACCGTATAGCCATGTCGGTATTGCCAGGCTAACTGGCAAAATGTCCGGCGCGAGCTTGCGAATTTCCAGCGCTTTGGAAAGCCATTTTCGTGCGGCTTCGACAGCTCCGAGCTTTTCCTTCTTGACCGCGCCGTCATCCTCGAACAGATCGTCCAAGACGGGAGCATTGGCGGTGGCTGAAGCACCTATTTCCTCGATGGCGCGCGCAAAGATCTCATCGGGAGACGAAGAGAAGGCGACACCTAAGTGGGCCGCCTCCATGACTCCCGGGCCGCCACCTGTCACAATGAGGAAACCTCGCTTCGCCAAATTGCGAGCGAGTTCGGCAATATCAGTATAGCCCGACGACCCGCGCGGCGTGCCGTGACCACCCATGATGCCAACGAGCGGCCTTTGCATTGTCTTCAGGAAGCCTCGCAAAGCTTCGGCGATGCCTGCATCATGGCCGGCTTGAGCCATTCCGATCTCGAACGACTTCGGCACAGGTCCTCCATCAGCGACATATTGTCGATAGATGGAAAAATCATGCGACAGGGAAAAACCCATCGCGTCCCATGGGTTAAACCCTCTAAGCAGTTCTGAAGCACTGTAGAGCTGCTTCGGCAGGACCTGCGCCATCGATGTCGCCCGTGTTTTTCAAATATGGATGAGTCAAGGCCAGATCGAATTCATGATTGCGGCAAGATGGGCACCGCCTTTGGCGAGTTGCCGACGTTTTATCGTGTCAGCCTCGCGCACATATGCATCTCGATCGCTGAAGGATACCAACCACTTGTTGTTGTCACCTTTTACGAACGACAGACCGGCGAAAGCCTGCTGCGCCACTAGAAGTGTATCTGTTGCCCACGCCGCCGACCAATTTTCGATACGGTCGCCATTGCCTGGTTGATCCTTGGCGGCCTGGACAAGTTCAGGCGTGGCATTTCCGTCCTGTAGGTCAACGGGGATATTGTCCCATTCGGCGTGGAGATTTGCGCCCATATCGAGGATCGCATTCCCGCCGAGGGTTTCCGTCCCAGGATCGATCGTATGAGTTACATCGGGATCGACTAAGTCCCCGCTGTTGTCGAGATAAACGGCTCCGACGTGAAGTGGTTGGGTCAAATCGCCCACAAGATGCGCCAGCATAAGCAGCGCTTCCTTCTTGTCCTTGATCGAGGAGGGCGGCGGCGCAGGTCGGTCAAGCAAGACGGCGATTGCTGCGTTGATGGCGGCGACGAGATCGTGATTATTGGTGCCCTGGTCATTGCGATCGAAGCGATCACGTTGAATGTCAACGTCGTCGAAGTGATAAGTGTTATGGCAGCCGGCGTTGTCCGTTCCGTTCGTCGAATAAAAGCAATCGAACCAATTGCGTCTGGCGTAATCCTCCATGCGGCCCCGATCATCTTTGAACGGCGTGCAGGGAGGTTCGAATTTTGGGTTCTCAACGTACTTGAAGGATCCGTCGTTTTGCTGTCGAACGCTTTTCACGCAATCGAGCCAAGGGCCGGCCGTGCGGAGATCGACGCCAAGTATCTGAGAGATCTGTTGCCTGGCATTGGTCGTAAGGAGTCGGTCGGCGATCGATCCGACCATTTCATGACCCTCGGGGCCCCAAGCACGCGCCGGGCAATTAATCGCCACGATACCAAAAGCAAAAAAAGTGAAAAGCAAAAAACTGCCGAATAATCCACGCTTTAGTACCATTTCGGTACTCCATTTGGGATGAAGAACGGCGCGAGATTAACTGATATTGCAATCGCTCCCTGGAGTCAGGCACAGTTTCGGCCCCACTGCAAAACGAATTTATATGATAATGAGACATTATACAACCAAAATGATTACGTATACTTCACTATTGGGGTAAGTTACACAAATTGCAAGATAGCAAAAATTGGAATGTCTTTAACTGGCGCCAAAATCAAAGGATATTGATAAACATCGATTATGTATCGATAGAAAAGGAATTAGTGACCTCTTATTCATCAGTATATATTGAGTTTAAAAGTATATATTGCAGCTTATAATTGGGGATCACCACTACTTGCCTCAATGCGTCCCGATGTAATCGGCGTTGTGGGGTAATTTTTGCTTCCGCAACAACATCAATCATATAGCGTGCCGATCGGCGTCCAGACCCACCGCTGAATCAGACGCTGAGTACGCCGCGATGATTGTCAGTTGGATCGTATCCATCCGCCGGGGGACGCCTTGCGGCGCAGGGGTGAGTGAGTGCTCGTAAGCGCGTGCTTATGAGTGAGCTTACGAGCGGATGATGGGCCAAATTTCGGTGATTGCGGGGCCAGAGCGTCGGCGCGGTGGAGCGCGGCGGAGCGGCATGAGATTGTGGCTGAAGCGTTTTCAGCTGGAACGTGCGTGGAGCAGGTGGCGCGGGACCGCGATATTTCGACGAGTCTGATTTATACATGGCGCCGCCAATTGCGCGAGGAAGCCGCCGAGGCTGGCTTTGCGCCAGCGGTGGTGGATGATGGAGCGGCCCGTGAGACGCCGGAGCGCTGCGAGGCGATCGTGGTCGAGTTGCCCGACGGCCGAGTGAGGATTGGCGCATCGGCGCCGCCGGCGCTGGCATCTGCAGTGATAAAGGCGCTGCGATGATCCCGATTCCGGCGGGCGTCCGGGTCTGGCTGGCGACGGGTCATACCGACATGCGCCGCGGCTTCCCCTCGCTGGCCCTGCAGGTGCGCGATCATAACCCAGAGATACAACTCGCTGGTTTCACCATGCGGGAGTGGCCCCCTAAAATACTCACTCGGGATAGCAAAATCCCGTCCACCAATTTGGACATGCATAAGTCGCCCATAGCCGCTGCGAAACTCGGGGGAATAGCGAGAGTTTACTTCAAGCGTGCCACCCTCTGTCCCCGGTACGCGCTAGCTGGGCAAGCCGGCCCGATCTGGGAGAAGACGATGTTGAAGGTATACCGCGAACATGGGGAAGCGTGGCGCGTCGAAAACGAGCGCCTACCGGACCACATCCTTTGGCTTGACCTCGAGGATCCGACCGAGGAAGAGCAACAACTGGTGGAGCGGCGAACCCAGATCCGTGTTCCAAACCGAGAGGCGTTGAGTGAGATAGAAGCATCAAGCCGCCTCGTTGTCGAACATGAGACGCTCTACCTCAGCACGCCCACCGTTTCCCTTGATGACAAGCAGCAGCCGACTATCTCGCCGGTCGGATTCGTGTTGACGTCGCATCTTCTCATTACCGTCAGATACGCCTCCCTGCCGACGTTCGACGCCGTCGCCGAACGCATAAAAAAGGACGACTCCCTCGACTGCAGCGTCGGGGTTTTTGTAGCCATCCTGGAGGTCATGATTGATCGAGGCGCCGACATACTTGAACATCTCGGTGCGAAAATCGATGAATTGTCCCGAACGGTTTTCGCGGATGGAGGCAATCCGAGTAGTCGTTCTCGTCAAACCGCACGGCTACGGCAGACCTTGACCGAACTCGGCATTCTCGGAGACAAGCTGGCGAAGGCACGCGACGTCATCCTGGGCGTAGGGCGCATCGCCGCTTTCGTGGGCGGCATCGGCAAGAAATGGATTCCCGAACCTTTTCAGGATCGGCTGCAAGCAGTCTCGAAGGACGTGGCCTCCTTGAATGACTACGAGACGCATGTCAGCGACAAGGTGCAATTCCTGCTCGACGCGGTGCTCGGCTACATCACCATCGAGCAGAATGATCTGTTCAAGATCTTGACGATTGTTTCCGTCATCGGCATCGCCCCTACCCTGTTAGCGGGAATTTGGGGCATGAACTTTCACTTTATGCCAGAACTCAGCTGGCAATACGGCTACCCTCTGGCTTGGGCAGCGATCCTTCTGAGCACCGTCGCGCCGCTGATTTGGTTTAAACTGAGAGGATGGTTTTGAGTCTCGAATCGCGGACACCGCAGATGCCAGCGCGGTTATCAGCACTCCTACCTGGAAAAAACCGGCCCAGATTGAAAAACTTTCCGCGCGATCAAATGGCACAGCTATCCAGGATTTTGATATGGAGTTCCGCGATAGCACTGGCCGCAATTGAATCGAACACTTGTACCGATTCAGGGGCCAAAGCCGGGCGGAGTCCAAATTTACCCAGCTCATTCAGGGGAGGCAAACCATTCTCCTGAATTCAGCACTCATCCGACTCTGTTCTACCATCGCAAGTTATACAGCTATGATTGACGGCGGCTCCCAAAACGCACCGTCCACTTGAGGGCCCTCCACGAGGGCAGCATCCAACCTTCTAAGCTGGGTGCGTCTTGGCCAACGCGGGCAAGATATGCAGCGGACCCGCGCCTACTCGATTTTGAGATGGCCACAGGGCAGAAAGCGGCAGCCGTGCGCGAATTGGAGATCACTGAAGCTGCGCTTCGCCAACCAGATCAGGCTCAGCACATCGTACGCGTAATGATATATGTGGATGGGGTCGCTCTTACTGCACGCTACATTTGACCCATCCGAGTTGCGTTTATTGCGCGCCCAATCAACATCCAAAAGGACAGAAAGCTGATTGGCGCGATTGACTATTTCTTCGACGACGATTGGCGTCGGATTTTTCCTGGTTTGCTCAAAGCCTCGACAGTCCCCCTCCAGGTCGCGAAGCGCCCTTACCTTATCGCTGGAACCGATCCCGCTGATCCTGACGTGATAGGTCGCGGAGGCTGGATCAAATTCGGCATTGATGAAACCAACTAGGAAGCCCGGCAATCTGGCAATGCCGTGGGTATCGAGGTCAGCCTTAAACATTCTTTCGACCTCAATGGGCTCGAACTTTTGAAGTCCTTCCGCCGGTATCCGCCAGCGTTTATCCGTCACATTGAAGATCCTGAGAGCTTCGTTATCGAGGGCTTTGAGAGCGAGGAGGATGGAACCGACGCTCTGTCTAATTGCGGAACGCATCTCGACCGCAACTGGGAGGTAAGCTCGCAATCCCGCTTTCGTGCCATAGACACCGTAGGTGTGCACGAGGTGGTACCAAGCGGTGCCGATCTCCATGCCGAGTCGCGCGAGACGTTTGTGAAAGCTCCGGCCGAGTTCGTCTGTGTCGAGAAAAATGTCGACGGAACTCTCGCGATCGAGATCTCGCGATCTTGCCTCTTGCAGGGATATAAACTTCGCCGGAGGCGGTGACTCTATAGACAAATACTTTTTCCGCGTTGCGTACTTCGGATCGTGTGACCGCGGAAATTTTCCGTGGCCAAACTTTCTGCATGCTTGGCACGGAGGGCTTTTACGGGCTTTAAGGCTCTTGGGCATGTCACGTGCTCCTAAGGTGCGTCGTCCTTGGCGCAAGCGAATGCAATCGCTAGCCCATAGTGGACGCGCTGGGTCAAAGATTCAGATTTTTTTCGAGAGATTTCAGGACGAGAGTCACGTCCTCTGTGTTTGCTGTCAGTGGCGGGAGCAATGCAGCTCAGACGCCTCCGGCCGCACCGGCTTACCGCAGGATGCTACAAACGTCCTTTTCTTGGCTTTAGAAGTGCGGAGGACAGCAAATTCTGTTGGCGAGACCACCATCCCGCTGAAATAAACTAGCTCCAGCGAAGCTCGAGCGAAGGGAAACGTTGGTTAATCGGCTGCCATGGTAGGGATCGAAAAGCCCAGTCTATGCCCGCGTCGACCACGTAGGGCGTCTTGCCCTGTACAAGCCTTTCTTCAGCAAGCAGCCATCGCAGACAGTTCCTGGCTCGAACCGGCTGAAGCGAGGCCTCGAAACATTCCTTTTGGATGCGATAGATCATCGCTCCATCTTTCCAACGTCGCGCGACGCGGCCGCAGGCCGAGAGCGTCCACTTCTCGCCGGCGGGGTCGGGAAACCGGAGCCCGTCGAGCATAGTCTGCAAATGTTCGCGCGGTGTCAGGCCCGCAGTTTCCGGTATATGCGCCCCTGCCATCGCATCTTGGAAACAACGGAAGATAGCTCGGCGCAGCTTCTTAGGCGCCCATGGAAGGACCCCTGCCTCGATAGCTAACCGACCACCAGCGTAGACCAGCGCGAGGTTGCGCGCCATGTGCCTGAGCACCGGCCGCTTGCCCGCAATCTTATCGAGCTCCAGCAGGATTTTGCTCATGAGCTTGTCCAACTTCGCCTTGGTCACAGGGCGTTCGAAAAGAAAGCAGAGGTAGGGTTTCAGGGCCACGCCGTGCGCTTGCTGAGTGCCCTCTCGGATGGATTGGAGGAGAGCCGCGAGACGCTTTGGACCAAATCCGGCTGATTGCGATCTCGGCATCATGTCGATCACGGTCTGATGCCTTTTCCGAAGCGCTGGGAGGTCGAGGACACAAGCGTTGTCGCCGGCGGGTCGCGACATTCCAGCCTCCGTGGCAAGTTGGGCTTTTGGCTTCTCGCCTTCGGAAACGGTAATCTCGCGAGAATGCAAATCGTGCTCAACATTGTCAGCAAGGATGCGAAGCAAATCGCTCCGCTTAGGCCCCTTTCTGTCGCGAAATTGAGCCTCAGCCCGGGTATCCGCCGAACCGTCCCCGCTTACCGACGCCGCGGCACCGAGAGCGGCTGACCTACCGATCTTTGACGGCCCGTGAAGGCGAATGTGGAAAGGATCGAGGCCGCTTATTTTGAGGAGCGGAGCGGCAAAGGCCGCGGCCATGAACAACATCATGCGACTTGAATTGCTTGCTGGTATCGCCACCAACCGCTGCCAATCTGCAAGGGTTCCCGCCGGCCCCGCATCGGCGTTTTGCGCAACATTCCTGTTCAATGGTGGCACCAGCTTGGATTCTCCGGCGTCGACCTGACCGAGTACTTCGTACGCCGTCGCAAAAGACAAACCATCTTCAGTCCAGCCCAGCCGAGCCAGTGCTACTTCGTTCGCCTCGGCCGGACTTTCGATGAGGTCACGCACTTGTTCGGCCTGCTCGTCAAGAGGAGGCATCGTAGCACCAGCCAACGCGAGCTCTCCGAGCAGCAGATTGGGGATGGTCGCTCTGTCGCGCCTTACGACGCAGTTAAAAGGTGCGCCTTCGAGCCCGGAAAAGGAGAACCGCTCAAAGGCCCTCCCGGTGGCAAGATCACGAATGTTCGCAGCCTTGACCCACTTGATTTTGCCGCGATCCAGGCTTTGGATTTCTCTTTTCATAAATACAACCTCCCAAGGTCGGACCAGTTGCTCTCAGTTAAAATGAAGGTTTGAGATTCTGGGCGAGCAAGGTGCAAATGGCAGGCAAGACGGGCAAGATCGACATCCGGAACTTCGTCAAACCTCGTTTTCGTCGGATTACCTAATGAGGACTCAACGAAGGCCTTAAGGGTCGGCAGCAGCACTATCGCCTTTTCGAAAAAGCGAGGATGGCCGTCGAACGGATAGGTGACGAATTCGCGCTCGTAGCCATCCGTATGGGCAAACGCTTGCCGCAGCTGATTTTCGGCAGAAAGGAAGTGCTTTCGGCGAAGGAGCAGGGAGGCTCCGATGCAGCGCCGAAGCGGGCTGACAAATCGGTCCCTCTCCATTCGCGTGAGCGAGGCGTGCAGCCCCCCAATTCCAAATTCTAATCCACAATGGATCAATGCGCTCGTCACCTCGGAACGCGCCATTCTCATGTCGCTCAAGCAGCGCTTACCGCCCGACTTTTTGGTTCGAACTGCAATCGCATGGACAACTTGGTAACGATCAGCGAGCTCCCCGACGCTGCAATGAGCAGCTCGGCACATCAACGCTATACCCTCGCGAACCATCCAACGTTGACGCGCGCGCATGCAAACGGGGCAAGCCGCAGAATTGCAGCGTTTGAACGGCTCACAGCCTTCCAATCGCTCCGCGACCATCAGGGCCGCCTCCGAAACCCCAGTATTGTGGCGGAGAGCGGTTGCAACCTTTGCCCTGAGTTTGGCGGCGCCGCCCTGAGTGTAAGCCGATGTGAAACCATCCAGCCCCCAGATAACCGGCCTATTGCCGTAGTAGTCCCACTCCTCGACTGTCTGAATAAAGCCCTTCATAGACTACTCTCCTCTACCATTTAAAGCAGATGGAGGGATTCACCGTGACTTGGTCCAACAATTTAAGGCACACGGTTTCTCACTTCATCGCATATTGCTTAACAATTTTCGAGAAGCACCCTAGAAAGGAGCTGAAGTGAGGTTGTTTATCTCCATTTCTACCGGGATTACAATCGGACGAAGTATACGTAGTTTAGATTGTGGACTTAGGTCGTTTACTGCACTTAGGAACGTGACGGCTAAAGCAAGCGTCCGCCATTCCGACTATTTGGAAAGGACATCTCGAACTTACGTTGAAATTCCCGCTTAAGTTTTACTGACTAAAGTCCGAGTAAACGATATAGACAGAGTAAATATTTCGTGATAAACTAAAGTTGGACGAAGGCATTAACCGAAGGACTTTAGAGATGCTTTGATCGTCCGTGATAACTTACTCACCTGCAAAATGCTGGCCCCACTTCGGGGCCGTTTTATTGAGAAGGAGCTAACAACAATGTCGACCGAACCTGCTAAAAAACCAGACCAAGCAGAAGCGCTCGCCATCATCGACCGCATATGGTCTGTCATCAACACCGGCAGCCTTGTGCTGGCACAAGAGGCCGACCCAAAAGACGGCTGGTGGGAAGCCACCGTGACCGAGGTCAAAGGCGGCGAGTGCACGCTGCAATGGAGGGACTACAAAGAGCTCGGCTCGTTCAAGCGCGGCCTCACGCAGCTCGCGGTCATTCATCCGAAGAAGAGGCCCTAGGGCTCAACGAGGGGCGGTCTCAGACCGCCCCTTCATACAGCCGATGCTACACAGGCAATCTAAATTCGATGCTTCTAACCTTTTTACTGTTAGGCCATCGCGGCGTTCTTACCGCCCATTCTATCCCACGCTTAGCGATAAACGGGACCTTCGTTTCGACCAACATGCCTTGATCGAAGAGCCACCGGACGAATGTCGGGGCGCCGGCGTGCCCCAATTTTTTCTTAAGATAGGCTGAGTGAACACGAAGCACCGTAACATTGTTGGTCTCCCTTCGGCACGCTTTCCCACACGACGACAATTGCCACGTATCACTGAGTGGGTGTTCAAAGTGAAAGTCGGTATTCATCATACTAAGGAGCTGGCTTGGGCTTAGCGCCGCCGCCTGGGGAGTTGGAAGGTTTGACATCGCATCGCTAAAGCAACGAACAATTGCCCGTCGGAGCTCACGGACGCTCCACGGCAAAACTTTTGCCTCAATCGCCAAGTGGCCGCCGGCGAAAATCAGCGCGACGTTTCTGGCCATGTGAACCCGCTCAGCCTGTTTGCCTGCTAAACTTTCAAGCTGAGGAAGTATGCGTTGGATACGACTTTCCAATAAGACTTCGCTCAAGCCGATGCCGAGCAGAAACTTAATGTAGGGCCCGAACGCCACACCGTGGTGTTTGGCGCTGCCGGACCTAATTGATTGAAGGCACTTTCTCCGGCGCGCTATATTGAAAGTCTTTCTTAATTCCCTTGGAACGGTATCGATCAATGTGCTCCGCCGAGCCGACAGGGCAGGGAGATCTAGAACGCGAGCGATCTCTCCCTGATCTCGCACCGCGCCTACAACCTGGGCATACGCGTCTACGGATCGTTCGCCGGACGTCACGAGGATAGCGCGGATGTTCGCCGCTGCCGGTGGGGTGAAGTGTGTGGTGTCTTCTAGGCGCTCACGAGCTTTGCCACCGGAGCTGGCGTAAAAGAAGTCACGCAGCACCATGTAGATTTCACTCTGCCCGCCCTTCTTAATTGAGACGTCGTTGACAACGCAAAGCCGATCATTCTTTCGACGTGCCAGTTCGAGAAGAACGTTTTCAGTTGCGTTGAACGACGGAAGGTCGGACTCGGCGCCTCTGCCGCTAATCGACGCTGCAGCGCTTTGCGCTGCAGACTTTCCAGATTTTGACGAGCCATACAAATGGATGCCAAAGGGCTGCAGACCGGCGGTCCTTAAAAGGGGAGCCGCAAAACCTGCTGCTATTAGCATCATCACGCGGCTCGAGTATTTTGCTGGCTCAGCAATATGAGTCTGCCATTCGTCCAACGTACCCGCGGGATGAGCATCTTCACGCGAGCCAGCGGGAAGATTCAGTGGCGGTATCCGCTTCGCGGTGCCATCGAGAGTTTGGCCAATAATTTCGATAGGTGTTGAGAAGGCGGTTCCATCATCCGTCCAGCCCACCTGTGGAACTGCTCTCTCGCTAGCCGAAGCTTGGGAGTCGATCAAACCTTGCAACGCTTGTTGCATTTTCTCTCGTGGGGGAAACCGGGCGTTGGCCTTCGCAAGCTCCTTGCGCAACAACGGTGGGTCAATCGCGACTTCGCGCCGAACCACACACTCTGATTGCTTTCCGTTGACGTCAAAAAAAGAGAACCGCTCGAAAGCGATGCCGGTTAGGAGGTCAACAATGTTCGCCGATTTATTCCAACCTGAATCAAACGGCTCTGCAACGGTCGCTGTTTCCTGTTGATCCATTGTATCATGGCGGGATGAGGAGCGGATGGCACGCTTGGCACGCTTGGCACGGTGTTTTGCAGCCTCAATCGCCGGCAAAGTTGCTGCCTGGGTTGGCGAGTAGTTGTTAATCCCAACCTGATCAAAAGTCGGATCCGCGGCACCAATCACGGGTCCCAAGCCATCAACTACCTGTTTTAGGGCAAAACCTTGATTTCTGTCAGGCAGGATCTTGAGCTTGACCTCACCACCGTGCACGTATCGGCGGAGCCCCACGAGAATGGTCTGTTCTTTAAATCCCAACTCGTTCAACGCCAGGGCGATTTCAACTGCCTGTTCAACTCGAGCTAGTGGATTCTGAGTCTCCTTTTCGATCACCTTGCGGCGACGATCCATTGCGTGTTGAAAAAGGTAGGAGATACCGCTTTTATCGTATTTCCAATTCTTGGCGATTAGGGGCACACGAGCGACTTTTTTGCCTACGAAATGGGGCTTAATTGTCTTTTTAAACGCCGGGTATTCCTCGGCTAGCACCATTAAGTGGTAATGGGCGGCGTAATGGTCGGCGACCGGATTGGAGGCATACTCTTCGACGCTCACCTCTCGACTGCCGAACGCAATGGAACAGCCACTCGCGTCGACGATGGCCTTCATTTTATTGTTCGCGGCAGTCAAAAAGGAGGCGTCAAGCTGGCCAAATTCGACCTTTCCGAACTCCACGATGACCGTGAGCTTTTTGAACGCTCGCTTGCTCTTGGCAATCGTGGGCTTACGCGGATTCGAGGAGTCGCCAAAATGGCGGTGTAGCTCGGTTACAATCCAGCGCTGGTAGGCGCGGGCGCACATCGGGCAAGCCAAGCTCTGGCAGCGGTGTCTCGTGCGGCATCGTTCGAGTTTCGTGCCGAGCGCTTCAGCCTTCGGAAACTCCTGGCGGTCGGCCTTACTCAGCCAGCCCGCCAGTTTCGCAGCAGCTAACCGGGCGTACTTAGCGGTGTCCGGCTTGCGTGTCTTGCCTTTCTGCTTCCAGGTCGGCGGGCCATCGCCGTACCAGCGTTCATCAGATAGAATCTTGTCGATAACGCTCATTGGGTTCTCCTTTTTCGGGCTTTTGGGGCGTGAGGAAGGGTTGACTGCGCACGTTGGCGCGGCCAGCTCGTTACGAATTCTCGATTTGTGTGACCTCTAGATCGTCAGCAACTTACGGGATGCGTCGGTCGTGCCTTTGAAATGCACCCCATGGCGGCTGTTGCGGAGCCTGAGGCCGCGTAGCACCAACCGAGTCGCAATTTGCCCCTCGCCCAAGGCGACCGCCAGCTGTATCGACTGCGGTCGTGTCAGGGTCTCGTGGTGGATATCCGCGAGGGGTGTTAGACCAGCATAATCATCCGAACCGTCCGAGACGCATTTGGGAGGAAACGGTTCGAAAAGATCCCAGAGCTTGGATGCGGCGCCATTCCAGGGCTCGGACCAAATCGCATAGTTCTGTACCAGCGGGCCCCTATCTTCTTCAACATAGCGAAAGAGATGTTCGCACGACGCCAATAGTGCTTCGGGCAGCCTCTCCACGTCGGCGCTCGGCACGATCAAACGGAGCACGACCCACCAGCGTCCGCTTTTTGTAGGCCTATGGGTGTAGGGATAAGCAACCACCCAACCTGCCGTGAGAGCAATGTCAGCCTTCTTCAGAAATACATGAGCCCAATTCTGGGCGGCCTCAAAATGGTTGACCACCACGTAGGGTTCAAAAGACCATTGGGGGACGTGAAGCGAAACAATTGACCAGGAGATTTCGCGCGTCAGGAGGGTGCCTAGGCTCTGCGACAGGAAGAGCTGAAACTTGCGCGCACACACCTGACAAGCCGCGCTCTCGCAATTGTTCGCCGGGCTGCATCGCAAGAATCTCTTGACTGTTGGTCTAACGCGAAGACCATATTCATATTCGTAGTCATCCTTAACTCTCCTGCTTTGCAGCCGGACGCAGAGATCATCACGCTCTCGCACAGCACGAGAAAGGTCGCGTGTCTTCTCAAACTCGCGCAAGGTCTCGTTAGTCCAACTGAACTCTTTCAGCTCACGACCTTTTCGTTGTCGCAGTAGGGCAGCGACGGCACGCTGAGTTTTCTTGCTAGCCTCATACGTTTCTAAGCGCTCCGCTTCATTTGGATCGTAAAAAGGGGGTGCGTCAGCGTATATGGTGCTATGTTTAATTTCTGTATTTCTTTCCGACACGAATTTATCCTCATTTATCAAGATGGAAGCGATATTTTCGATGGGATTCACGAGACTATTACTATGTATTCGATATGTTTTCTCCCGTGGTTTAGGCGTACGGAGGGGGCTGCCCCGCGCGCTCATTGGCAGCATTTTTCTCATAAGGTTTTGATGGTTCAACCGGGGCCGCGGATGGTAGCAAGGCAAGTAATCGAGGGTCTTTTCCTGACCGTCGCTGTAAAGTACCTTCGCTAAAGTAGTTTACAGTTTTGAAGTTTCGACCACCAATTGGACCTTTCAGTCTCTATTGGGGCTACTATCTTTATAGGGCTTGGGAGGATAGCAACTCGGCGGGCATCCTGTGCACCGTTCCCCATGCGCCATAGGCTTTCTTAGCAACGGTCGAATCTTCCCGTGACGAGAAGATTCCAGGCGTCACATGTTACTCGTCTTAGAGCGCGCCATGTTAGGGGGGAGTGCCGATCGGCGCCAATCTGGAGGCTGAAGAGGTCGTCGAGGACTTGCCGACGACCCCCGGTTAATCAGCTCTCTGGAGATTTATTTCCAATCATCGTCGTTGGCTTCCTTGCGCTTGGCTTCCCTGCGCTTTGCACGTTCCTTACGTTTCGCCTTCTTGCGCGCTTTACGCTCTACAGTCTCTTGCTCCGCCAGTTTGTCTTTCGGAAGCTTGAGCGTATAGACAAGGCTGTCGCCGTCGGCAGCGGCGCCGCATTCGCATGAAAACTTCTTGCCCGGCCGCAATCTTTCCACCCGAGCCTGGAAATCCTCACTTAGGACAATATTTCCCGTCAGCCGCGCGAACGGGCCTGGCACTTCAGTTTCCGCAGGCATTACTAGATAGTTATTTGCATCGCTTGCCATGGCTATCGTATTAGTACGTAGTTCCCTGGCAGCGATGGGATACAAGCCGTCGATGCCCCCATTGTCACAAATTACATTTACTACGTCCTCGGGAGGGGTGCCCTTTACCAGGAAGAATTGCAAGATCTTGGCGATCTTGCTTGCTCGTTTCGATGTCGCCTTGTCGCTAGGATCTGCCGCAACAATCCAAAGTCCGAGCCAGCGGCCAGCTTCCGACCAATCTTCCTTCTTTGGCCTGATCCGACGGTCGTCCCAGTGATTATCCTCACAAAAGGAGCGCCACTCACTAAGGTCGGTACTCAAAATCGTTGAAAATATCGTGTACCTCGCGATTTCTGCGTGCAAACGCCGTACGTGGTTAGCTTCGAGGCTTCCATACTTTCTACGGCCTTCTTCGAGTTTCTCGCGCAGGCGCTTGCGTGCTCTTTTGGTAAACTTGCCGTAGTCTTCTGCCGGCATCTCAACGTCCAGGTCGTCAACATTTGATATCGGGTTTTTGTCGTCGTCGTTTGTAGATTTAAACATGATAACTTCCTTTGTGATTTTTGGCATGACGCCGTCGTTCTCCGAGGCGATGCCCTTGAGTGGGTGGTAGCTGCATTCTGTTGGCGGTATTCGATGCCTCGGCTGAAGGGGCACCCGGAACGTCTTTGCCCCAGGCGAATGAACGGGGCCATTATCTGGCCAACGCGTTTTTAGATTCTCAATTGGGCCCTCCGCCGATGCCGTTTTAGGGCGGGGGACTGGCCGCTTCATGTGAACTGGGAGTTCAAGTTGAGCCATAAAAGTTCCGCATCGCTGCTAATTCGAATAATACGTCCGATACGTACTTCGACAGGACCCCTGCCCTTTTTTCGTAGAGAAAAATAAGTACTCCTGCAGATTCCGTGCCGAGCACAAAACTCATTGACGCTGCTAGATTTGCGTACTTCTTTCGTCATTGCCGTTTACCTCTTTCCCCTCGGCTCTGAGAGATTGATCTGCCCGCCGAGTACTTATTGGTATACATTGTGCCGCAATGTGGTTCTTCCTATGGTTACTACGGACTCACTTTCGAGGCGTTTTCCAAAACAATTCAGGCACTTAGTTCACTGATCGCTTTTTCGGACGGATGTTTTGCACTCGATGGAGCTGTTTTGACGCCAATGAGGAGGGACTTTCCAGCTTTCTGTGTCAGGACTCAGCCGTAATTAGTCTTGCATGTCGTAGCCATGATCGGCAGACAGCGAGACGATGGCAGAAACCGCGTTAAAAGAGATTGGCTGTAAGGGGTTTGAACCGCCCCGGGTTTGACTGAACCGGCGACGCGCAGGTCTCGGGTCAGCTCGTGGCTTTTGCATGCATTGGATGACCGGACCCAGTCAAATAGGAACGAGCTAGTGCCGCTTGACACTTGGAGTGCACCCTATCTGACCGGACAGGGGGGCTGTTGATTTAAGCATTGGCGGCCTTCGGAACTCTCTCGGAGAGAGGAAGCGCGGGCCTGAGCGCGGATGACTTTCGTTCTATTTATCGAACTAGCTGGGCAGTAGTCTCCAGCCCGTTTTGTTATCGGTGAGAATGACGTTTCGGGCGTGGTCCCGCTTGAGGGTTTTGACGAGGGCCTCCGACATGCCGTTCCTTTCGGGCGAGTGCACCGGGGTGAAGGTGAGCCTGAGTCCGAGGGCGGTTGCCTGGTCGCCGTCTCCTTGGCGATATAGGCACTGCCAGCAAGACCAGTTTTTTGGGTTCGCCAGGGCTAGAGCTTCCCTTAGGGTCTCTGCCTTGCGCGTCTTGCGCTCCAGATCGCGCACGCGCTTTTCGAGGTCGCGCACGCGAGCGGCCGCCACCACTCATTGTCGTCTTGGACTGCGGTGGCGCCGCCTACCAGCATGCGCCGCTTCCAGGCAAACAGAATTGTCGGGGGCAACACCGGAGCGCCGGGCCACCGGCGAGACCGAGAATCCTGGGTGCTTCGCCTCCTCGACAAGGCTTCCTCCACCGTCGTCCATCGATGCCGGCGCTGCACGGAGGTAATGACTTCAACCCGCTCAACGCGGGAAATTGGTTCTGAGGACATAGTCATATTCATAGGCGTAAGCCTATGCCTTAGCGAGCTATGCCCCCCTGTCCGGTCAATACGGGGTGCAGTCCAGGGCTCTAATCCAGGCTGGAGGAATTCTCAGGGGCACGTCCGCTTTAATAGCAACCCTCTGTAATCAGTCAAAAAATCAACAAAAAGTTGTACCGAAGTGAGTTTCTGGAGAAGTGCCAATGCCTCTCCAGTACACCTCTCCACGTTAAGCGGGAAATGAGCCCCCCGGAAAGAGAGGAAGGTAAAAACCATGAAAAAAACTACGGAGATCTCACAAAATTTGGGCGTTGAAAAGTTTTGTACGCAATATGAAATTTGTCGAACTACATGTTTCGCCCTGCGGTGGCAAGGTGAAGGCCCTGTTGAATCGAGAGTTGGACGCCATGTTAGTCTTAACGACAATGCTGAGCGGGCCTTGGCGCAATCGCTCATTTTCCACAGGGGAGTTCGCGATGTCACGTCCAAGTAATTCATTAATAAGAGAGCGCACAGCGTCATTATTGTACTGGATTTTAGCAGTAGGACATCGCACAGTCAAACAAATTGGAGAAGTTTACTCATCCGAGACGAACGAGATGCTCGAGAAATACCGGAATGCTCTAATTAACCGGCTTGGGCGTGTGTCGGACGACAAATCGAGGGGCCTTGGTGCGCGAATTTCGGCGTGCTCGCCTGGACTGCCTTGTTGTAGCGCTGCCTGTCCTGGTTGTGGGGGGCAATTGCAGCGATTTCTAGTCACGCAGCTGCTGAAGAAGATGCAACCATCTTCTGACTATATGGAGGTAAAAATCTTGTTGAGTAACTCGTTCATAGAATCCGGTAAACTATCCTCCGAGAGGATTCGGGCGGTACACTCTACGGTCAACAGCGCATTTCAGAAGGCAAAGTTGACACAGGCATTTTGCTGGATCGACGTTAGCGTAAGCTCAGCCGGAACGCAAGTAACTTCTGAGACTTATTGCATCATGGGCCGAGCTCTTATTCACAACAACGAAGTGGCGAAATTGGAAGAAGCTGTAGGACCCGATATTTTGCCGGTTCTTAAGGATTGCAATTTAACTCTCGTGGGGGGCCCCTGGGATGGCAGCGTCAGGTGGTTAGTAGCAACTACCAACCCAATACCGAAACACCATTTTTCGGTTCCAGTTCAAGCGAAAGAAGGGCGCGGCCGGGATATGGACGTTCGCTTTCGCGCCTTGAGTGCCAGCCAATCCGTAAAACTGGCTATGGCTCTCGATGGAGCTGGCCTGGAGCACAGGTTTGTACTTTGTGGTCTTGCTTTAGGCAGCAGCCGAGCCGATGGCAGCGCTGAGCTCGGGTTGGTTACTTCTAGTTCCGTCATCTTAATTGAACCACCCCCCGAAGGATCGAAAACGATCCACTGAGCGCAAGTGAAGTATTGGACGGATAGCGGAGAGACATGACTGAGTGTGACGTGCTGCTACCCTGGGGTTGGTAAATGCCATCCAGAACTCAGCAAACAAGGATACCTGAGGCGCAAGAGTCGCTCCGGACCAGCATCTCCGTCACTCCTTACTCCGGCGCACCTTGGCAGCAGGGGAGAGGGAGTGGAGAGACGGGAGCTAGAAACAGTAGTTGGCCACCCGCGACGGAACTCCCAAGGGTTCTTAAAGGCCGCGCGCTGGCGTGCGCGGTCAGCCGCTTCGCAGGTTCCCTTCTAACCAACAAACCATGGTAAGCGTTGTTCTCGGGCTAAGTCGCGCAGTTTTTCTGCTTCCGTGCATGTCCAGGGCATGAGTTTACCGATGCGTCTATGGCAGCTTCGCAAGCGGGCTGCGACGTCTGTAATTTACGGCATGCCCGTGCGGCACGGCTAATTCACGGCGATTGGCAGTCCGGCGGTGGACTGCACCCCATTATGACCGTAAAAGGACACTGCTCCCTAAGGCATCGACACCTATGAAATATGACTATGTCCTCAGAACCAATTTCCCGCGTTGAGCGGGTTGAAGTCATTACCTCCGTGCAGCGCCGGCATCGATGGACGACGGTGGAGGAAGCCTTGTCGAGGAGGCGATGCAGCCCGGCTCATCGGTCTCGCTGGTGGCCCGGCGGGCCGGCGTCTCACCCCGCCAATTGTTCGCCTGGAAGCGGCGCATGCTGGAAGGCGGCACTACGGCCGTTCAGGCCGACGATGACGTTGTGGCGGCGGCTCGCGTGCGTGAGCTCGAGAAGCGCCTGCGCGATCTGGAACACACGCTGGGCCGCAAGACGTTGGAAGCGGAGATCCTCAAGGAAGCTCTCGATCTGGCGCACCCAAAAAAACCTGTCTTGCGTCTGAACTCGTTCGACAAGGACGGCTCGCGATGAAGACAGTTGCCGACACGCTCGGAGTCCTCGCCGCAGCTGGCTTCAACTTCTCACTCCTGCTCAACTAGCTGAAGATTTTGTGCGCCTGCATACAGGCCTGGTCCATCGCTCGCTTCGCGCCAGAAAGCCACTCAGCTTTGACCTAAAGTGAATCTTCACGGACGACTAAGCTGTCGCGCATCTGCAGACCGTGAGAGGTCTGTCAGAACGCAGGCCCTCGATTGTCAGTGTGGCTCGCAAGATGATTCGCTACCGCTCCTGCCGCGCGCTGGATATAGCACTGCGGGCCCGGCCACGCGATCTATCCATCGGGCGGTGGCGCCTTGGCTAGGAGTTGCTGCGAACAGCCTGTTCGCAGCGGCGCCACAGACCGTTAGTGGCAGTCGCGGGTCCCGCTCAAGGATCGCGGGTACGCCGCCGTCGCCGGAAAATTATAAAGTCCTCAAGGCCGTTCGGAGATATCCGATCTTTAGGTCTCAAAGGCTCGACCCAATCTGGGACTGGGCACGGTGACAGCGGCGATCGATAATCTAACAAACTCTCGAGTTGATCGTAAACCCACTTCGATTTACGTAAGAAATTGAAGATCATAGTTTCATCATTCAGGAGCTTATCGATATTAATTGCAAAATCTTTTTCGGTGGGATCCAATACAAAACTTGCATCGAATTCGAAATAATCCACGTATAAAAACGGCGCGGCATCAACATGGGCTGTCCAATATTGCTTAAATGTAGATCTAGCGATACTTGGCCAAACACCATAAAATTTGCTCGATGAGAGAACTTCGTAGGCGTTTCGCAGGTTCGGTTGGTGTTTTAATCTAGGAACTCTTGGCTTGTACCAGAGCATAAAATCTATGGCTTCGACGACCATTAGCATTGACGAGCGATCAGGATAGGTTTCGAGTCCAGCATCCCAGATTTGGCCAGCAATAGCATTCGCTGCAAAGTGAATTGTTCGGACTGAATACCTATTCAATAGAAGATTCTGCACATCGATCGGGAGAGAACCGAGCGTTACATCTCCATATTTACTTGAGAGATAGCTTAAAACAGCGCCGAGGCTTGCCGCTTCCCAATCGTCTGGTGCCTGAGACATCCTCATATATAGAGAAAGGCGGATCAGGCATTCAGCTCTTTCGATGTGTGCGATACTGGTGCCTTGAGCCAACGTCGCTGTGACCTCGTTGATGTTTATCATGTTAATCCGATTATCGCTTCCAAGAGCCATCGACGCAATCTGGCGCCTCGTTTGTCGATTTTCGCAATTTTTTGGAGACTGATTCGTTTGCGGAGCGGCGCCCTGGCCATCTGATCCCGCAGCTAGCAAGTACCGATCCTCCGTAAAACTTGCTCGCTACACTTGCCCGTTCCTCGACCGACCTGACCCGACATCCCGCGCAGGGAAAAAAGCTTATAGGTTGCGAACCCCTAGTTACCGCCCGCGCCAAGGGCGTCAACCCACGCCCATTCGTCCGTGCAAATAATTCATCACAGACATATCTCGACCTCGTTCGGCAACGCTTTTATTTGAGAATCAAAGCAATGGGGTTGCAGTTCCGGATCTGGCACTCTAGTTTATTTGGCCTCTCCAATCTTGCCGAAACAGTGAACTCCACATATGGTCCAACCCTGGTATTCGGAAGCCCAAAGCAGAAATCGGCTTGTGTCAATCTGCAAAGTAGTGGCCAAGACAAATGCGGTTGCTGAGTTGCTTGGCTCTAAAGGTGCCCCGCTCCTAATTTTAAAGGGAGCCGCACCAGGAGCCTCTTTCGATTATGCTCTGAGCGTCGCTGAAGCCAAGAAAAAATGGTCGACCATCACCAGCGCGGCTATGTTGTTTGAGACTTTATTCAAATTGGTTGGCTCCAGCGGCGTTGAAGTGATTCTGTGTAAGCATCCGTCCCACCTTCATCCTGCGTTTGAATTCAACAAGAGGAAGCTTAGCGAACTTCAGCAGGTGACTCTTAAGCTGACTGAACGAATGCAAGTAATTGTCGATGCAACAAATAAATTGGAAAGTTTACGAACTCATTTCGTTAAACAGTGGCGAATTAGTGACGAAACATTGGAAAAACTGAAAGCTTTGATACCTCCGTAGGCGATGTATAAGGACATTGGGCACTGCACGATCCGCAAAATGCCATCTCTTTCGTGAGTTGGCGTTGCTCGCCTGAGACCATATCACTTGAAAATATTTTCGACACGGGCAGGCTAAATCAATCCCCGGTTTAGTTCTGGCTTTATTAAAGGTCTCGGGTCCGCCCTCCGGCTGAGGCCCCTTTCGGCCCAATAGCGCGTAGCAGCTCCATCGCCTCACTGCGTCTACTTAGACATTCCCTCGCTGCGTCTTGGTCTAGAGCACAAAGATGGCCCGCCTGCGTGGAAGAGCCCCGCGCCGCGAGCGCTGCCGGGCCGGCGTGCCGCACGGCCACTGGATGACCACGACCTTCACCGCAGCGCTGCGGCTCACGGGCATGACTGCGCCCTTCGTCTACGATGGCGCCATGAACGGCAACGTGTTCCTGGCCTATGTCGAGCAGGGGCTGGTTCCGACCTTGTCGGAAGGCGACATCGTCGTCATGGACAACCTGCCGCCCACAAGGCCGCCGGCGTGCGCGATGCGATTGAGGCCGCAGGCGCGAGCCTGCTCTACTTGCCGCCCTACAGTCCTGACTTCAATCCGATTGAAAACGCCTTCGCCAAACTCAAGGCGCTGCTGCGAGCAAAGGCCGAGCGAACCATCAAGGCCTTGTGGGACGCGGTTGGCGGGCTCGTCGACCTCTTCACCCCAGCCGAATGTGCCAACTACTTCAGAGCCGCTGGTTATGAACCGGATGAAGCAGGACCTGCTCTAGTCGCCACCAGTCGACGTGGGAAGCAAGAAACAAATTTATTCGGCAACGAAGTCCAGGACGGTGTATCTAGATGCGAAAAAAACGTTGGCGTATTTGTTGCTATTTGGTTTTCAACAGAAATATAACTCGCGCAATATCAATGACTTAATGGCCCCGTGTAGGTCTACCCAACTCCCTAGATTGTCTGTTTTCTCCTCAAGGCTTTCTCTATTTGCTCAGACGCTGGATGGGTATAAAGCCATCGCAACTCCATCCCGCGGTCGTGGCAAATTGCTGAAAATGCCATAAGTGCGGGAATTCGCTGACAGCACCTACTGCCAGATAACGGTCCGAAAAGGGACGCTCTAGAATCGACGCTATCGTTACAGAGATCCCACCAGAGTCTTTCGCGGCGCTCGCCTTGCTCAAGGATCTCACAAGAAGAAATTCTCTCTAACCCTTATGCTCTCATCCCCAATCGCGTCACTGGGCACCATATGGTACAATTGATCATCTCGATTAATATCGGCCGCGAGGTTGAATTGCATCGAAAGGCCAGACAAAAATAGCACGCTCACAGGTTTCATCGTCGTTGCTAACGAGCGCCGGCGTCGATCGGCATGAGGGTGCCGGTGATCGCGGCGGCTAGGTCACTCGCAAGGAACAGAACGGCGTTCGCTACGTCGGATTCCGTCGCCATCCGCCCGAGCGCGGTCGCATCGATGAACCTCTGAAGTATGTCGGCAGGCGTCTCGTTGACGGCGGCGGCGCGGGCGGCGACTCGACCAAGCAAAGCGTCGGTGGCGATCGCCCCTGGTCCTACGGCGTTGACGCGAATGTTGTAACGGCCAAGATCCATGGAAGTCGAACGCACGATACCAAGGACGGCGTGCTTGCTTGCAACATAGGCGGCCTGACGCGGATGGCCATTATAGGAAGCTTCCGACCCGAGAGCGATGATCGATCCGCCGTTTGCTTTAAGAGCAGGAACGGTTGCCTTGATGGTTGCCACAACGCCACGAACGTTGATCGCAAAGGTGTGATCCCACTCATCCAGTACGATATTCTCAGTCTCCTTCCAGGGTGGAACCACGCCTGCGTTGGCGACGACGATGTCGAGACGGCCGAACGTCTCGACTGTCCGGCTTACCGCAGCTCCTAGGCCCACTTCATCGAGGACATCCCCAGCAAAACCATGCCAGCCGATCGGGGCGCTTGCGGCGGTCGCTGATGCTTCCAAATCCATCACGGTTCCCCTGGCGCCCGCCGCTTGGAGCGCCCGGGCGATGGCGCGGCCAAGTCCGCCGGCGCCTCCAGTGACGAATGCGATCTTTCCGTGCAAAAGTGGCGCCGGAATCATGTCTCGCCTCCTAATTGTGAAAGCCAAATACCATAACCGCCGTTATTATAAAAGTCATCGCACCAAAGTACGCGTGGCGCACTTGTATCTGGCGACGGATCACGCATAGTTGCCCAAGAATCTTGTTATTATCGGATTATCTCTCGGGAGCTCAGGGACGACGGCCACTGTCGGAGCCCCTCCCCTTTCCATGGATTGGAACGTCTATGCCACTGCTCTCGCTCGCCAACCTAATGGTTCCTGATGCGGACCCGATAAAGCAAATCACTGCTGCGGCCGACGCTGGTTTTGATGCAGTTGGGCTTTGCATAAATCCATCAGACCGATTGGGGGCTACTGTCGTCCGGGACCTGGAGCTTCGTCGCAAGGTCAAGACGCTGCTGCTGGATCGTGGAATGACGGTCCTGGACATTGAGGTCTTCCCTCTGCTTCCTGAAGTAGACGTCGCCTCGCTGTTGCCGGCGCTTGAAGCCGGCTCGGATCTCGGCGCCAGCTTTGTTCTTGTTACGGGCAACGACAGCGACGAGAAAAGGGTGTGCGACAATTACGCAAAACTCTGCGAACTATCGAAGCCGCTGAACCTGAGGCCTGTGCTCGAATTTATTTCATATCGCCCGCTGCGGGATATTTTTCAGGCGGAACGCTGGCTGCGGCGCGCCGGCCATCCTTCTGGCGGCATCTGCGTGGACGCGCTGCACCTGTTTCGTTCCGGGGGATCGATCGCTGACATGAAGCAGATCCCTCCTACCGACATTGCGTATGCTCAACTGTGCGATGCGGCTTCGACGGAACCTTGGAGCTGTTTTACGGATGAACAACTCCTGCGGGAATCTCGCACTGATCGCCGCCTACC
>Ga0206946_1052_pt3 | contig 30141 bp, 32 predicted proteins | sample Alteio_BWOrgHeat_2_FD_152965 | JGI IMG/M metagenome (GOLD analysis project Ga0206946, IMG submission 152965) | Enriched cells from forest soil in Barre Woods Harvard Forest LTER site, Petersham, Massachusetts, United States -... | ecosystem: Environmental > Terrestrial > Soil > Temperate forest > O... | reverse complement strand
CTCGCGTACCGTGCCCCACTGCCGCTCACTGAGGTAGGGTCCCCACTTTTTCCAGGGAATAGCCTGTTCACGAGCTTCGTTCAGCCGTTTCTGTTCAGTAACCTCAACATACGAGAGGGGGGAACGCTTCTGCGCTTCAGGGTTCATAGCTCTCTCCTTCGCTCCGGACGATCGGGGGAAACAGCCCCCGTATGCTATCAGGTCTTTCTATTAGTAGCGTGAAAATGATAGAAACTCTCGAAGTTTAAGATCATCTATCTGTTACAAGACCATAGTAGGCAATGTTTTAGCGTCGGCCGATGGTCAAAACTTATACTGGAGCAAGTTGGTTGGATCGAATGAGAGACGCCGACATCCTATAGAACTAGCTGCGCGACTCCAGAAACTAGGAAAGATTTCATGAGCTTTGGTTCGCTGGTCTTCACTCCCCTCGTCAAGAAACTGCAGGAGCGTTACGGAAGCCGTCGGCAATACGAGCGAATGGAGAATTCAGGAGTTTCGCACAATCGCTTCGGAGAGTTCGAGACTGAGTTTCTTGTCGAACGCGACAGCTTTTATTGGGCAACAATAGGAGCAACAGCGTGGCCGTATGTCCAGCATCGCGGCGGTCCAAAAGGCTTTCTCAAAGTCATCGATGATCACACGCTCGCTCTCGCAGATTATCGCGGAAACAAGCAGTTCATCAGCACGGGCAATCTGCTGAACGACAACCGCGTGGCTCTCATCATGGTCGACTATCCCCGGCAGGCTCGCCTGAAGATACTGGGCCGCGTGGAGATCTTCGAAGGTGAGAAAGCAAAGGGCTGGCTGGACCGTGTCCGCGTGCCGGGATATCGGGCGGTGATCGAGAGGGTGTTCGTCATCCATGTCGAAGCCTACGACTGGAACTGCCCGCAGCACATCACGCCACGTTATACAGCGGATGAGATCCGCGAAGGTATGCACGCGATCGAAGACCGTGTCAAAACGGGGGAGTTGGAAAATGAAAAGCTGCGCAAGGAGCTTTCTGAATTGCGCAGTAACTCGAAAGTTTGAAGGAGCAATGACCATGTCCTCACGTCCCCCACTCCCTCCGTTTACCCACGAGACAGCCATTCAGAAAGTTCGTCTCGCAGAGGATGGTTGGAACACGCGCGACCCGGAGAGAGTAGCGCTTGCATATACGATCGAATCGCGATGGCGGAACCGTGCAGAATTTGTCACGGGACGTGAGCAGATCACTCAATTCCTGACGCGGAAGTGGGCGAGAGAACTAGACTACCGGCTCATCAAGGGGTTGTGGGCGTTCACGGGCAATCGCATTGCGGTGCGTTTTGCCTACGAATACCACGACGATTCAGGAAACTGGTTTCGTGCCTATGGCAACGAGAACTGGGAATTTGACGCGCAGGGTCTTATGTATGCACGCCACGCGAGCATCAATGATCTACCTATCAAAGAGTCTGAACGCAAATTTCATTGGTCGATCGGACGACGGCCGGACGACCACCCAGGTTTAAGTGACCTGGGTTTGTAGCAGGCTCGGTACGTCTGTCAGAGGTCCAGTTCGATCTCTGACTGCGGAGTAGAACAGCAGATTAGGACATTGCCCTCGGCAGGTCGATCGAGTGGCTCAGGTGCGTAGCAAACTCTGCCGTCGATCAAGCCAGACTCACACATATGGCAGACACCCGTCCGGCAGGCCCACCCGACAGGAACATCGCAGGCTTCGGCAAATTCGAGAAGACTTTGAAATTGCGAATTCCATGGCACTGAGAGGCCACTCCGCGTAAAGGAAACCTTTGGACCGGCTCCGGGAGTTCCGACCGGTGGATGGGACGGCTTAGATTGGATGCTGGCAATGCCCGGTGTTACTGACGATCCAGCTCCGAAGGTTTCCGAATGGATGCAGGCATCCCGGACACCCCAGGCTTGCAAGCCGGAAGTCAATTCCGCGAGGAAACCGGCGGGGCCGCAGAGATAGAAGTCAGCATTCTTCGGCACCTGGAGTTCTTGCAATGACGAAAGATTTAAATGCCCTTGCGCGTCATAGTCCTGGCCCAGACGATCTGCATCTTCGGGCTTGCTGTACACGATAAACGAGTGACTGTGCGGAAGCATGGCCAGAAGTTTCCGGGCTTCGGCAGCGAAAGGGTGTTCCGCTCCATTACGGGCGCCGTACAACCACCAAATCTGCCTCAACAAACCATCAGAAGCAGATGCGAGCGAGTGCAGCATCGAGAGCACCGGCGTTGCACCGATCCCCGCACTCAACAAGACTACGGGGCTGCCGCCTGGCGCAAGTGTAAAGCTGCCCCTCGGCGCGCTTACGTCAAGAACATCGCCAACGTGAATGTAGTCGTGGAAGTACCGGCTTCCTGCACCGTCGGCACGCTTCACGCTGATGCGATATGTACCGATACCCTGAGGGCCGGACATCGAATAGCTTCGCAGGATTGGAGTCGCGCCTTTGCCCGGCTCGATCTTGAAGGCCAGAAACTTCCCTGGGAGCGGTGCTGGTAAGGGTGATTGATCCTTCGACTCCAAGACAAACGACAACACATCAACGCTCTCTCGCTGGATCGCAGCCACTCGCAGAGAACGGAATCCCTTCCACAGAGGCGCCGGCTCTGTAGAAGGAGCGAGACCTGCATTCCCGCCCTGTTTGTCGGCGTCCGCTGCCGCGATCAATGCTTCGAGTGATCGCTTCCAACCCGTACTCAGCGATGGAATACGCAACGCACGTTGCAGTCGATTGAGCGGATGCCCGGGAAGATAAAGCAGAGCATCCATCTCAGCAACCGTGACGCCTTCCGGCCCGTCAGCAATCTTGATGATTTCGTCCCCCGCGCCGATCTCGCCCTCCTCGATCACGCGAAAATAGAAGCCTGGTCGCTTATGAGAGACAAGCAACGAGGGCATCTGCGGATTGTTCATTCGTATGCCGACGCGATAGCAAGTCACACGCGGCTGCGTCACCTCGAACAGCGCATCACCAATTCGATAGTGATCGCCAATGCAGACTTCGTTGTCAGCGAGTCCGTCGACCGTCAGATTTTCACCAAACTGACCATACTCGAAATCTTTCCGCTGAAGGTGGGCTTCCCAATGCCGGTAGGATTCGAGTTGATACACCATCACTGCCCGGTGCTCTCCACCGTGTCCTGCAAGGTCTCCCTGTCCGTCGCCATCAATGTTGAGCCGGCGCACCATGACTCGTCCGGAAACGGGCCGCTTCCAGACGGCAGTGTGAACCACTTTGCCTTGCCACTCGACGTCGCGCGGGAGGCCGACATTCACTGAGATAAGTGAATTCACTTGATTCGCCCCTTGGATTGCAAAGTATCGCGACTCTAGTTCTCCGAACAAGCCCTGCATGGACCCCGACCTCGTTCTACAGCTACGCAAAAGGAGAATCAGCAGGGTCATTCCTGGCGGAATGCTGGCCAACATGTGCATCGAATCTCATTCGCGAGAACTGCTGGAGCGAGGGTTCGCAGTTGTAAAAGACGCACGGTGGCTTCACATCATCCGGAGTGGGCCTATGGCTATACGGCAGCGCTCATTCATTACGCGTTTCTCGCCCATCAGTCCTGACAACGGACCAGGCAGTCAAAGCGATGGAGCGTGGTTCGCGATCATAGGATAGGGCGCAGAGAGCTGCAACGAAATCTAGGACCTTTGCAGCACGCCCAGTTGATGGAGCATCCCCAATTCGTCCGAGCTCCCCCATCGCTCCACCATCTTCCCATCTTTGAATCTCGATATTTGCAGGCCGCGGATTTTTATCTTTTTGCCTGTTGGCGCAATTCCCATAAGTAGGCCATCGTGCGTGCCAGTCAGTGTATAGGCAAAAGCGAGTGATTGTTCATCCGCCACCATTGTCTCTAGTGCGACATTCAAATCTGGAAATGCGATCCGCATCTCCGAGAAGAACATTCGATAGCCTTCTGGCCCGGCCACCTGACCAGGAGCCGGGTCATGATCGATGTTTTCCGCAGCTACAACTTCCTTGAATAGATCGAAGTTTCCCGTATTCACCGCTTCGGCAAACTTGCCGAGTGCTGCCAGATTGACCTCTTTGCTCATGACCACGATTCTCCTCGCTATGAAATGTCTGATGCAGACTGACTCAACAGTTGGTGTAAGGATACAGAAATTGCCGGAAGCCAGTATCCCACGCCTCGCCTATCGGGGCGCGGACGGTTCATCGAGCTTTGTACACTGGCTTGTCGATTCGATTGTTTTGAGCCTGTTTCGTATTTCCGGCATATCCGGACTGTAGATCAAGACCCGTTTGAGCACATCGAGAGCGCGGTCTTTCTCGCCGAGCATACATTCTAGCGTACCCAGGTTTTCTCCCAGACCAAGTATGTCCTCATTGCGTGTGAAAACTGGACGCCATAGCGCGGCTGCCGCTAGAAGGTCGCCGGATTTTGCCAGCAATGTGCCGAGATTGGTCGTGGCCGTCAGAGAGGTGGCGTCTTGATTGAGCACAGCCCGATAAAGCTTCTCCGAAAGAGCGCGATCGCCATTCCACTCGGTGAGGATGCCATACGCGCGAAGCACAGCCGTATCGTCGGAAGACAAGCGCTCTTCGGCCGATAGGAGAGCCATAGTGCGCGCCCTTACCTCAGTATTTCCATTAACGGTCAGGTTGTAGTAGGCCAGCGCAAGATCGCGGGGGTTACTGCTATCGGGCAGGATGGGTACTAATTCCGTCCTGTCCTCTATACTGCCCGCGTTAGATTCAGCCTGGTCTGGATGCTGGCGGATGCGGTGGTCAGTCCAGGCTACATGCGGAATGTTTTTCGCGCCAATCTTTGGCATGTGGCAACTAACGCAATCCAGATTACTTGCATAGTGGTTGTTCGCGTACTTCGGTTGCATGTGGCAGGCGAGACATTTGCTGCGGTAAAAGGTTACGCGCTCTACGGGAAGTGGGAAGCGATGCGGATCGTGGCAATTCATGCACGACATTTCAGCGCCCGTCGCCCGCTTGCATTTGCTTGAGTTGAACTGCTCGATCTCACTCACACCACGCTTTGTGTTGCTTTCGCTCGAATAGGAGAAGTAGGAAATGTAAGCGGCAATATTCTCCCCCGGTTTGAAATCAAGGACAGAGCGGCCGTAGCGCTCGACACTCGTCGCGCCTTCGAGATGACAGACGATGCAGATCGAGTCGCGCTTTGCAGGCTCTAGTTTGACAGGATTCACTACTTCCGCGGCTCCACTGGTCGATACGTGCGCGCGCGTGTCTCCATGACAGCTCTCGCAGGTAATGCCGACATGAAGGAATGGCAATCCCTGGTAGCGATTTTCCGTACCTGGGTCTGGTCGCTGCACGGCACTCATGTGGCAACGCAAACACGTAGCGTTTACGGTGAGCGCTCCCGGCATGTGCTCGATCTTCTCAAGGCCCGGCTTCATCGCGTAAGTGTTCAGATTGGGGTAATAGGCGATCGGCGATTCCAGTAAATAGTTATTTTTTTGATAGAGATATGTGAGGCCGAGATGGCCGGAACCAAGGAAGTAATCGAGTTGCTCTCGACCACGGATGGCAGGATCACTCGCCTTTCGATAACTCAACCACGCGACACCTTCTTGAATGGATATTTGATATTCCACACCTGAACGAGCGTGCAGGAGAGTTCCGGGAAAAAGACGTTCGGCGGCCAGCCCGCTCGCCATGGCCATGGGTGTAGCAAGGTAGGTGCGGAAGATTTCGCGATGGCAATTCGCGCAGACCGCATCGGCCTCACGAACCGGAGTTGCCTCTTCAGAAGCAGCCAAGATCCGTGGGCAGCTTATTCCCAACAGGAGCAAGAAAAGGAAGCAGGATTTTCTTGCATCTCGTCTTCGGGTGAACTGACAGTTACCGCCGGTGTTCTGCATGTATCGAAATTTAAAATCTGATCGTAGTCAATGTTGGATTTACGTGAGATCTCGCTCAGGATGCAGTCGCTCACGCGGCCACCAATTCTAGACTTGCCTATGAAAAGATGAGGCGAAGCTCGCAAAGAACCTGACTGCATTCGGCGCCTCGCGCACTTCGCCTCTAAAGGGAGGTCAGAATTCGAGTCTGAGAGTCAACTGTCCTGCTCGAGGACTGTTGTTGAGGCCTCCCACGGTGCCGAAGCCGGCATCGTATGGATTCGTGTCCGGAGTCCCGAAGACATGGCGGTTGAACGCATTGAAAAATTCAGCACGAAATTGAATACCGACCCTTTCAGTAATCGGCGTCCTCTTAATCAGTCCGAAGTCTTCTTCGTAATAGGGGAAAGACCTGTCATTGGACTGGAAAGCCGGCTTATTACCGAAACTGTAGGGCTTGCCCGATGCGGCGGTCACATCCGCATTGGGATCGCTGAACGCCAGTGGGTTATACCAGATGTCTTGGCCCGAAATTGCAGGATTGAATGATTTGTTTATGCGCGCTCGGGACTGGATTTGCTGCCCCGGAACCAGGTTCCAGCGAATTCCGTTATTGAAGCCGGGAACACCGGTGGCGGAAGAAAAGCCGATTGGCTGACCGCTTTGATAACGTTGAATGCCCGTGAAAGACCATCCACCGACGAAATAGTTCAAGAGCTTGCCCTGATTGAGAAAAGCCTTGTTCCTTCCGAATGGCAAATCGTAAAGGTAGCTGACAACAAATATCTGAGGTACATCCTGAGGCGAAACGGCCTTCTCCTCCTTCAGGTTAAAGGGATTCTGAATATTCGCCGTGTAGGCACCGCCAAGACTCCCACCGATAATGTTGCCGGTATCCGTGAGGATCTTCGACCAGGTGTAGGACGCCAGTAGATTCAGTCCATTGTGGAAACGCCGTTCCAGCTTGGCGATCATCGCGTTATAACTCAACTGGCCATCGTTCTCGCCATAGGCCGCCGTATTGATGTAGGCGTACTGGGGAAAGGGTCGCAGCGATTGAGCGACCGTTCCGTTGAAGCCTGTATACGGCAAGGTAGTGGCCTGATTGTTCAGCGTCGCGCCCAGGCTGAAATTTGAGGGGTTGATGTTGTTGAGCGACAGTTGATTCGACGGAAGGTGCATCCCTCGGGAACCGAGGTAGCCCAGGGTAAATATAAGATCGGTCGCCACCTGCTGCTGCACGTTGGCACTCCACGTCTGATAGAAACCTGGGCGTCCGAAACCGCGCTGGCTCCACGGAATGGACTGTCCGTTCAGCTGGCTACGATCAAAGTTCACGCTATTACCGGCAGACGGAACTCCATACGTGCCTGGGTTCACGATGCCTGGGCTCACAGTAGAGGAAGGATCCAGCAGCGAGGCGGCGCCGAAAGGATTGGAAAGGTTGTTGAACTGGCCGGTCAACGAATATCCAGCCGGAATTCCGGCGTAAATCTGCTGCCATTCCAAGATCGGCGCATTCAGGATGTTGTAGGTCGTAGAAAATACTGTTTGGTGATTGAACTCACTCGGCGCCCAGGTTACGCCAAGTCGTGGCTCGACGGCCTTGTAATAAACATCGGACCAGCGTGAGCTGAAGCCGTCCCGATTGGGCCCATTGCCGGAGAAGACCAGCGCCCCGGGGGTTCCGGTGGCTGGATTGATGAAATTGGGATTGAACTGAGAGCCAATGTTGTGTCCTTCTTTGAAAGGCAGGTCCACGTTGTACCGCAGGCCGAGGGAAAGATTCAAATCGCGGTTGACTTTGAATTCGTCCTGAACATACGTTGCAAAGTACTGACCGACATTCCTGACGGTTACCAGGCTGTTCGTGGAGTAGACATTGGACACTTGGCCCAGAAGGAAACTGGCAACGCCGTTGCCGCTGGCGGAGGATGTGTCGATAGTGGCGGCCGTCTGCTCCCTCCCGAAAGAGAAATTGCCATTTGTAAGACTCACGAAACCCGATATCGACAACGCATAGCGCCACTCACCGCCAATCGAAATATTATGGCGGCCTTTCAACCAGGCGATGCTATCGCCCACATAGTAGGCGTTATCGGAAATTTTGGAATTGTAGCCCTGATTGGAAAGGGGTTCGATATTTCCAAAACTTACCGTGCTGCCTTCGCTGATGCCGATGCCGGGAAAGAGCGGTCCGCTTCCGCCCGGCAATCCAAGTGCCTGTGACCAATCCTTACCTTGCGTTGCGGTCACAAAAGCTTCTTTGTTCAAAACACGGGTATAGCCGATCAGGAGGTGATTGAGCACTCTGGGCGAAAAGATGTGGTCATATCCAATGCGCACAATATGAGTGGGGAGGTCCTGGAAGGTAAGGAAATTGCTGAGCGGAAGCTGGAGAAGGCCCCCAATGTTGTTGTTGCGCACGTTGTCGCGCACGTTATAAGAACCGAAGATCTTGTCCTTCGAGCCAAATGACTGATCGATGCGAATTGTCTCCGCTGTACTGATGATCGGATACGTTCCGGTGAAGTTGTAATTGTTCACCTGGGCGCCATTCGTTGGCTTCGGAATATACTGCCCGATAGCAGTCGCGACCGAGCTCAACGGCCCAGTGATGACATTGCCGGGATAAGCCGTGCGGCACTGGGTGCCGTCAGGGAGAGTGCGCGTAGTCGAGGGATCAAAAATCTGGCCCTGATAAATGGTGGATCCATCGCAGGGGTTTGTGCCGAGAGCGGTGGATGTCAGATTCTGGCTGAAGTCGCCGGCAAGGTTCGCCTGCGTTGGAATCGTAATCAGCTCCTGGTAGCCCTGGTTTTGACGAAACTGCTCCCAGGCAAAGAAAAAGAAGGTCTTGTCGCGCCCGTCATAGACTTTAGGAATCCAGACCGGACCGCCGAGCAGAACGCCGTAGTTATTTTTCTTGTCCGCTGGAGTCTGATTTCCAGAATTTTTCCCGTCCTGGGCGATGCTGAGATTGTTAAACCAGGTATTCGCGTCCAGGGCCGTGTTGCGGAAAAGCTCGAAGGCTCCGCCATGGAAGCTGTTCGTGCCGGATTTCGACGTGTAGCTCTGAACGCCGCCGGTGGTTCTGCCATATTGAGCGGGAATGCCGCCCACAAGGACTTTGAATTCGCCGGTCGCCTCTACGGATGGCAGGATTTCGTTGGCAAAGCCATCACCAAAGCTCTTGACCTGGAGGCTTGCGCCGTCAAAGAGAATTTCACTGCCAAAAGCCTGACCGCCGGAGATTCCACCCTCAAACGTCCCACCGTTGGTTCCCGTGCCGTACGTGGCAGGCGTCAGGAAAACGAAGTCCTGCGAGTTGCGAATGGCCGCGCCATTGGTCGACAGCGGCAGATCGAGCACCTGCCTCTGCGTGACCACCGTGCCGACATCGGAGCTCTGGGTCTGCAGCTGTGGCGCGTTCGCATTCACCTCCACGGTTTCGGACGAAGATCCAATTACGAGTCCGATATCGAGCGAGGTAGTCGATTGGATCTGGACCGCGACGCCGCTTCTTTCCGCAGTTTTGAAGCCGGCAGCAGAGACACTGACGTTGTAGACCCCGACCAGCAGCGCCGGGAAGTGATAGTTGCCTGTCGCCGTGGCAGTGGTCTGGTTGGACTGGCCGGTCGAGACATTTGTGACGGTTACCACCGCTCCAGCGACCGCATTGCCCGTGGGATCTAGGATCGTGCCTCCCAGCGCTCCTTCATTCGACTGCGCGTGGAGGGTGAAGACTGATGTGCAGAGAAGAAAAAAAATAGCAAATTCGAGAAAACGTTTGCTCATTTCGGGACCTCCTGATCAACTAAAAGGTAGTTAAAAACCCGTTCTTGTATGACAGGCTTATAAAACGCTGACTTTTACGTTTACTTTATCGAAATCGCGACTAACGATAGGCGCGGGAAATGTAGCCTGTCAAGGGCCATTTTTCCAATGAGTCAGGCTTTCGAGCCATTAGAAAGGTATGGGCAATATCGTGAAACGCGGCTAACCATCGAGATCAGAGGTGCGTATCGCTTTTTCTGCGTCTGATCGCGAACCCGATAAAATGTTTTCCTCAACAGCAATTTGTATGAATTTTTGTCAATCTACCTGCATCCGGAAAAGCATAAAGCTGCCGATTTGCCCGCAGACGATTTAAGGACCCGCGCGGCAGAGTTGTGAAGAATTTCGCGGCCGGCCAGCCGTGTCCCGGTTTGCAATGCAGCTCTGATCTTTTGGCAGTCCGCATCCATCATTGGCGATTCGTCCGGTTATTTCAGCAGACAACCCCGCTGAATGCGGGCCATTCGGGCGCCTTGTATAGTGCAGGGTATGCGTGTCCGCATGAAAGATATCGCAACGGACCTTGGCCTCTCCGTGGTCACGATCTCAAAGGTTTTGCGGAACCATCCGGATATTTCAGAAGAGACACGGGCGCGGGTTCTGAAGCGTGTGCAGGACCTTGATTACCAACCGAACATTCTGGCCCGCAGCCTTGTTACAGGTCGTAGTTATCTCATAGGACTCATCGTCCCTGATTTGATTCATCCCTTCTTTGCCGAAATTGCCAAGGCTATTTCCCGAGTGATCCGGCCTCGTGGATACTCACTCATCATTTCATCTTCTAACGAAGACGCTGGCCTTGAATTGCAGGAGATCCGGCAACTATTGGCTCGGCAGCTGGATGCTCTCGTAATTGCGTCGACCGCGATGTCCGGGGATCACCTTAGTCAACTCAGGAAACATGGTCAACCGTATGTTCTGATTGACCGCAACTTTCCCGGCACGTTATCCAATTTTGTCGGTGTTGACGATGTGGCGGCTGGCCGCATTGCAACCGAACACCTGATCAGGGCAGGATGTCGCCGTGTTGCCCATATTCGCGGACGAAAAAATAGTACTGGCGAAGGCCGCCTGAAAGGCTATAAACAGGCTCTTCAGCACCATCGCCTCCCTTATTCCATGGATTATGTCATCAGCAGCACGAGCGTCGATACAAATAGCAGACAGCAAGGAGCCGAAGCCATGCGCGTCTTGCTTCGGCGCGGTCTACGACCGGATGGTGTGTTCTGCTACAACGATCCGCTTGCAATCGGTGCTATGGATGCCATTCTGGATGCCGGCCTGCGAATACCCGAGGACGTCGCCATCATCGGCTGCGGAAACCTGCATTATGACAGCGCTCTTCGAATTCCCCTATCAAGCATCGATCAACACAGCCACATAATTGGCCGACGCGCCGCCGAGATTGCTCTCGATCTCATTGGGGCAAAAGAACAGCCACCGGTGCGAAGCGTCGTCCTTGAGCCGGCACTCGTCATCCGCTCTTCTACTCGAATCCCGGCCAACACCGGATCGAACAACAAGCCCCTGAAAATAACGCCTGCTCGAAAACATTCTCAAAAGAGGACTTCCAGGAGTTAGAAGCGCCAATGAATTACCCTCTGCTTCATCCCCAGCAGAAATCCCGACACATCAAAGAATGGAACCGGCTTCGGCCTCCATTGTGAGTGCACGGTTCTAGTGGTCTCTTGAGTACGGCCCCCGCACGAACTCGGCACTCGAATCCTGCTGGGTGGGAAGCGAAATTCTGTCAATTCCCTTCCCTCGGGACTACCGGTTATCTTCACGCTGAAAAGGAACCTGATATAGGGCAATCAGGCTGGCCGTCTTACGGCACCTTTCCAGCAGGCTTGAAACCGTTTTCGAGCCTGCAAAGGATATGAAGAAGCTTCTCATGAATAGCCAATGCGTCAATCTAAAAATCGAGCAAGTCGTTAAAATCGAAGTATACGAGCTACTTCATGATAGGAATTGTATGAGCAGAGGAGAGAAATCATGGCTCAGTTGATGAGAACGTCAAATCCTGCCTTGAATCAGAAGATATTTCAGGGGCAGCACGTCGCGCTCGACGAGGCGATGACGCTGAATGGAACAGTCAATAAAACAGGCATACTTCTGCTTTGCACAACAGCAACTGCGGCATGGACATGGCATGGATTCATGCAGACACATTCTGTGGTGAATGTGCTTCCACTTTTGTGGACCGGGCTGATCGGTGGAATAATTTTCGCATTCGTAACCATTTTCAAAAAGACATGGGCACCTGTGACTGCGCCAATCTATGCTCTATTGGAAGGGCTCGCCCTCGGCGGCATTTCAGCAGTTCTTGAACTGCGATTTCCAGGAATTGCCCTGCAATCGGTTGGTCTGACATTTGGCACTATGTTTGCCTTGTTGTTTGCATATCGCTCTGGATTGATTCCCGTCACGCAAAAGTTCCGTTTAGGCGTGGTGGCGGCCACAGGCGCAATCGCGCTCTTCTACATCGCTGAGTTGTTGCTTAGTTTTTTCGGCGTGCGATTTGCATCGATTAATGGTTCCGGCATGCTTGGTATTGGATTTAGCGTCGTCGTTGTGATTGTCGCAGCGCTTAATTTAGTTCTCGATTTCGACTTTATTGAGAGTGGGGTGCGCGCCCGTGCCCCGAAGTATATGGAGTGGTATAGCGCATTCGGACTGATGGTTACGCTGATATGGCTTTACCTGGAAATTCTCAGACTGCTCTCAAAAGCCCGCAGCCGCAATTAAAGACCCGAACTGGAAGTACGCCCGATGAAGCTGCTTGCCTACTGCGCCTCGAAGGCCGCGATCAATATGTTGAATCGCCACACGCACGCCTCCGTCTTGCTCGCGTAAAGTCAACCTCTGGATGCCAGGCAGATCGACGGTTTGCTAACAAAGAGACCTAGTTCAGAAAACACTCAACCAGGCTTCCCATAGTCGCTTTGCCCTTCGCCAGGCTTACCTCTGACTCCTGGCGATCTCGGTTCCACGCGTTGTCAACAATCACACTCCGAAGGTCTCGAACACCTACAAGCTGCAACCAAAAGTCCAAATAAGTTGCTTGGTGATCAAATCGCGACGGCAATGCCCGCTTTGATCTCTAGCAGAGTTCATCGACCTACGTGAATATGTGAAAGCGAGCTAAAAAAGCCGAACAAGTTCACAATCCATAGCACAACACAAATGACGACGACCCCATTCAGGATCGATTTGATGCTCGACTGCATTGGAATGAAGCGGTTTACAAGCCACAACAAAACTCCTACTACGACTAATGTGATGACAACCTGGGTAAGCGGCATATCATGTTCTCCTTTCGATTTTCTAAAGCCGATCGAGATCGCTGGAAGATCTCGATCGGCAGAGCGTAATTCCGTATTTCCTGCTGGCTACTCCTTGTCGGGTTTCGCTTCCGCAATCGTAGCCGTATGGTCCGTTGCAGCAATCGCCTTCATAAAGCCGAGCGTCGATTTCGGTGCAGCAACTTTACCTGACAAGATTGTTCTGAAAGTGAGCTCACGACCGTAGATCGTGCGTGTGGAGTCGTTGTCTTGTTCAACTATGGCGCCGTCCAACGTGATTCCGGCGAATACGCCGCGCGAGCGCGAATAGGTGAGAATTTCAGTATTCAGCTTCCAATCGGTACCAGCGGAAGCATGGCGCCCCACTGGGCCTGCCGAAGCAGATGCATCACCACTGATTTCGAACTTGTTGGAAAGCAGATGCTGAAAACCCTGATCATTCATAACAAGCATGACAAGATCAACGCCTTCCAAACCAATCTGCAATCCCCAACTGCCTCCACCGATAGAGACGAACGCGGGAGCGCTCCAGCCTTCAGCCGTGCGACATGTCGCGATACCGCGGCCGTGCTCTCCACCGAAGATAAAGCCACCCTTTACCAGATGTGGAATTACGATGATGCACTTTGCGTTGCTCAGCACTTCTTCTGGAATGCCTTTATCCGGAGTTTCCACGATGGAATGGAGCACCTCCGAGGACATGCGTAGCCGTTCAATCGAATCCTGGTGTCCGGTAGTGGCCCATATGTTTCCGTTCGCCAACGTAAAAGCGCCAATTAAAAGCAGAGAGGTTATTTTCATAAGTTTTCCTTGCAGAATGCGGAGAGCTAAGAGGGATACGTATCAGATGGGCTGACTTAGCTCAGAACCATGAGGGAGCCGATAATACGGATTCTTCTCCAGAGTCATTGTTCCAAAGGTGCGGAGCAATAGCTGAGCTGAATAGCTCACTTCGGCAGGTGAGATCGAGGGATCTCGTTACTAGACTTCGGGCGCAACTTGATTGCCTGTGATGACAACCTGTACCGGAGGCATCCACGAAGATGCCGATTCATCGGACACGGAAAGAATTGCGCTCTTCTGAATCTGATACGGATAGACTCTGACCGTGGCGAGAACGAACCAGGGATATTTCTTTAACTCAATATGCCCGACTTCCGCGGCATTGAAGCACCCGCTTACACAACGAAGAGCCAACTTTAGTGCGCTGGCAATCGCTTCCTGCGGTGTTGGCCCAACGCCACTTTTTAAAGATCCTTCAGCAATCTGGATGAAATGCCATCCGCACCTCCGGATCTTTTTGTCCAGCCAGTGCGCATCCCCAGACCGCACGAAGTACCACCCTTCGCGAAACTCTTCAGTCACAAGTTTGAAGTGATCGGGTAGAGCAACACGTTCGCGTAAGAGCACGGTAAGTTCAGCTATATTGCGCATCGACGTGACTTCTTTCTTATTACTTCACGAATTGAGATCGGGTACGCTAAGAGGCGTTGGCGCTCCGGTGCCCGGTTTCCGTTCAAAAGCCTGTGGAGACGCCGGATCTGCCGGCTGGACGATTGCATAGTGAACCAAACTGGAACAATAGACGCAACCTGTTTCCTGGATAGCGCAGATGGCTTCGTCAAGAACCTGTGGGAACGTCCTCAGGCACTCCGGGCAGGTGATCATAACGTAGGCCTCTCCGGAAGGGTCATGTCCGTTCCTCGGAATCCAGATGGGCGCCAACATGTTGGAATGTTGGAGAGACGGCGACCGCTCCTGACGGGTCATGGCTTCCACGATCTGCAACAAAGAACCCAGATTGGCTCCTTTTTCATAGAATGCGTCAGCGGCAACGCCAGGCGGTACACCGTAGCCCGAAAAATTACCGCTCATGGCGATCACGTGGATTGCGGGAAATCGGCGACGGACCACGGAGAGCAATTCGAAACCAGACATACCCGGCATGTTGAGGTCAGAGAGAATGATGTCAGGAATTTCCTGCCGTATCTCCGACAGCGCGGAGAAACCGTCTTTAGCGGATCGGGCACTATGTCCAAACTCAGTAAAGATCTGCGACAGTGACATTCGAATCGACTCCTCGTCGTCTACGATAAGGAATTTCAATTTCGCATTTGGCATCGTGCCCCCTCCTCGGAGCATCACCTTGCAAGGCTTGTGGAGAGTATCCCACTGTGCAAATCTCCAAGCTGTTCAATTTTGCTCACGTTGTCATCTCAAGCATCTGCGACCACGTTCGAGTGAATCTGGCTAGGCGGTTTCTTCTTGATCGTCCCTCGGACCTTTCCGCTTCCGAGTTCCAGGCAACGTGGTCTCTACCTCGAAATCGCATGCCATTGGTGCGATCTCTCACTGGGTGCTTTGTGTCATTTACAGGATGCAGCCCGCTATCCGGGCTGCTCTGGCCGTGAGTCACCGACACCTATGCGCCCTGTCGAGCGCTTCCACGAGTGCTGATGAAACTGAGTGTCTTTACTCGTTGAGGAGAAAGGTGAGTAGGGCCTTGTGCACTCGTAGGCTGCCGTTGTAGTCGATGAACCCCATTGTCCGGAATCGGTTCATGAAGTAACTCACTCGAGACCGTGTCGTGCCAACCATTTCGGCAAGTGTTTCCTGGCTCACTTTCACCAGAGCCGGCTTCGGCTTTGATTGAAGCCCAACGCCTGCCAGCAGCAATAAGATTCTGGCTAATCGTTTTTCGCTGGAACTGAAGATTTGGTCCACAAATTCATCTTCGATTCGTCCAATACGAAATAACAGATATGAGATAAAGAGGTTCGCAAAAGCGGGCTCTTGACGAATGATGCGGACGATGGCCGCTCTTTTTACCCGGGCGATGGAGGAGGGTTGAATCGCCGTTGCAGTAAACGTCCTCAGCGACTGTCTAGTCAGACAACCCTCGCCAAAAAAGTCGCCGTGCTGCAAGATAGCGATTACAGCTTTCTTTCCACTCTTGGACGCGACCGTCAGCTTCACGTTGCCATTCTGGACGTAGAACATCGCGTCAGCCTTATCGCCTTGCGCAAAGATAGTCTGTCGGTTTCGATAGTCCCGAGTGATCGTTTGAGTGTCGATCCTGTTGAATAAATCCAGAGGCGTAAAAGCAAGAGTATTTTTGTAGGCCATAGATCGCTCCTGAAGTGACAAAGCGCCCAGTAATTGGGTCAAGCTTACTGGCTCAATAGCCTGCTCTGATGGTCAACAGCGCTCACAAAACAGTTCGCCGTGTCGCTCACCCGTTAAACCTTGCCAGGTTCCAGACGCAAGCCGATATCAGATTCGTTTTGTGGTGCCGCGAGGTGCCACAGTACAGCAAGAACATTCTGATCAAATTTGACCAGCTTTTCAGGAGTCTGACTTCCATACTTGTGATGGCAGCGATCCGCACTCGATGAAGGCGGCACAATGAAGCTATATGAAACAGATATTCGAGTGAGTTTCTTAATAAACGCACGGTTGCCGGGCCGGACTGCTTTGTTGATCCTGCTGCTCCTGTTCTGCATAGGGCTACGGCGGCCTGCCAGCGCACAACAACCTGGCATGTCAGTCCCGATTGCAAATGCCCCGCTCAGCAGAGAGCAAGTTGTAGCAAACCTAGTCCAGATGAATATCCAGCGGGCCCGGGCGTTGCATGCTTACCACGGCACCCGAATTTACCGAGTGGAATACCGCGGTTTTCCAGGTACCCGCAGCGCGGAGATGGTCGTGGACCTAAAGTACCAATCACCCGGAACGAAAGAATTCACGATTCAGTCTGCGACCGGATCCAGGATGATCATCGACAAGGTATTTAAAAAGCTCTTGGAGGCGGAGAAGGAGGCATCGGCTGCGGAGATTCAAAGGCGCACCGCTCTGAACGGCGATAATTATGATTTCACACTGGTCGGACTCGAGAGCACGCCCTTCGGTTCAATGTACGTGCTTATCGTAGAGCCCAAGACGAAGGATAGGTTCCTTTACCGCGGCCGAATCTGGGTGGACGCAGAAGACTTTGCCGTAGTCCGGCTAGAGGCAGAGCCAGCAAAGAATCCTTCCTTCTGGACCAAGAGTAACGAAGTCGAACAGGTATACATGAAGGTGAACGATTTCTGGCTTCCGTCACGCAACCATAGCGTCACCACGATCCGACTCGGCGGACGCGCCGAATTGACGATTCAGTACAACAACTACCAGATTACGGGTGCGGATCCGGTTGGCAACTTGACGACGCTGGAACTAACTCGAACGGCAGACATGAGTCGCGTACAACGCTTAGGAGATCATCCGTAGTGTAGTTCTACTCTGCAGGCTCATCCTAGTGGGCAATTGCGACATCGCAATCATCTCCTTAACTTCCGTAAAGACTAGACTCCCGGACCGTGGGAGAAGCGGGTATGAGCGTTGTCCTTGTGCCCTGCTCATCGCCACAACACAGACCAACCTCTACGCATTAATCGTGGAGAACTACACTGACAAGCGAACTATGAACGTGCATGCCACCACTGTTGTAATCGATGAAGCCCAGTTCTCTGAACCGATTCATGAAAAAGCTGACGCGCGAACGCGTGGTACCGATCATCTCGGCGAGGGTCTCCTGGCTGATTTTCGCAACGACGGGTATCGGCTTGGATTCCTGGCCAAAATTTGCCAGCAGCAGGAGAAGCCGGGCGAGGCGTTTTTCGCTAGAGTTGAAGAGGTGATCCACCAGATCCGCTTCCATGCGAATGTTCCGTGAAAGTAGATAGGCGAGAAAGCGTTCGGCAAATTCCGGCTCCTGATGGAGCAGGTTTAACATTACGGGCTTCGCCACCCGAATAATGGTGCTCCGCTGGACTGTACTAACTGTGGACATGCGAACTAGTTGGCCCGCCAGACAGCCCTCGCCAAAGAAGCTAGCTTCCGGGAGGATGGCAACGACGGCTTCTTTGCCACTCTTCGATACAACCGTGAGCTTTACCTTGCCGCTCTGAATGTAGAACACCGCATCCGCCGCGTCCCCTTGCGAAAATACGGATTCATCGCCTTGGTACTCCCGACGGGTCTTTCCAGTTGTGAGCTTTGTCAGGAAGAGGCGAGGATCGAATGCGGCGGTCCGTGCAGGTGGCGCGCCATTTGCTACCGGACTGGACATTACTTCATGAGCTATTGCCGGACCCAAAGGTGCCAGCCGGTTACCTGAAGTCTTCCGCCCTTTCTTTTCCATGACAACAGGGCGTTTGATCGCCATGGGAATCTCCCACTCGCAGAGTGTATGTGGGGGAACGCTCATCGAGTAAGCAAATTATAGTCTACCCATCGCAGGATGCGTATGGTCAATTCAGCTCAGCGTACAAAGTCGTGAAGACGGCCGAAGATGCTCGCGACACTTAGTCCGAAGCCACTGGCCGATCGAAGAGCGTGACACCGAGTCAAATACACGGCTGAATATCAGTTGGTCACCCGAGCATTATTGTTCAGGCGGGTTCATGCCTTCCCCTCACCTCTGAACGCTGTGAGGCAGGCTAAAGCTTCCGCGATTTGATCCCCGCCGTCCCAGGCCAGAATCCACAATTCTTCATGTTGGAGTTATCTTGCTCAGACGCTAGGTTCTACAACTTTCATTCTTTAATCTCCTGAGTGGGTCGAGAGAGCAATGATACTAATTCGTAGCTCCCGTTCTTAGGCTGTCGCGGGGGCGCCCAACTATCCGCATCGAAGCGACTATATACAGCCGATTGGCACTCTGTCCCTATAACTTTTCCGGCCTTCTGGCGGCCACGATCGATCCGAAAAGCTCTCAAACCAGGGAGCGAGGGCTGCCCTTCGGGGCGGATGCGACGCGTTAACGCACAAAAGAGAAAGGTCGTGGTCATTGCCTTTAATTCAACTGCTCGAAGTTCTCATCGTAATAAGTGTTCTACTGGTGCCCCCACATTATCCAACTTCCTCCCTTGTGCGGCCTCGATGAGCAATTCTGATCAGCTTTCGGAAGCCCGTCGGTTCGATACTAATTACGCATGATGCGCTGCCCCGTGCGAGGAAGTTTCCCAAATCAGACCCTCGCAGTCGCGGACATTCAATGCATAGGGAGGACGCGATGCATCTTAACCTGTTGGATTCCAGAGTGATAGTTAGCGTGATTGTGATCGCTCTGATCATCGTTGTTGGGATGACACTGTACGTGCGAGAACGCAGAAAGACTACCGCGGGACTACGCAAGCGTTTTGGACCAGAGTACGACCTGGCTATGCTTGAGCACGGGTCCCAACACAAGGCCGAAGCGAAGCTGGTGGATCGTGAGACCCGAGTGGAAACTCTGAAGATCCGCGAGCTTGGCGCCACGGAACGGGAACGCTTTCTAGCAGAGTGGCACTCGGTGCAATCCCGCTTCGTCGATCATCCGAAGGGTTCGGTTACAGAAGCCGATGAGCTGATCTCTTCGCTCATGCAGGCACGTGGCTATCCTGTAGCCGATTTCGATCAGCGCGCCGCGGATCTTTCCGTTGACCATCCTCGCCTGGTGGAATTCTACCGTTCTGCGCATGGGGTCACGATGCGGCTTGCGGGAGACAAGGCAAGCACGGAAGACCTGCGAACTGCGATGATCCAATACCGCTCGCTCTTCGATGAACTCGTCCAGGGACAGACGCTTGGCGAAAGAAAATCTGTGGCATAGCCTAGGACAGGCTGGTGAAGACGCTGGAGAAGACTGACGGTGTGGTCAACTCTACCATTGGCGAGACTCGGGAAGGTGGAGCTGACCGCCCCCATAAAATATGCCTACGGTTCTTATACGTGCACAGGAACGGTGACCTTATGGAAGGTCGAGTTAACAACCTCATACGCCTGTACCTTGGGAGTTCCATCGATAACTCTTGCGAATGTCTTCAACACTTCGGGATATGTATTGGTATTGTAGGCTTCGGCATCCGCTTTGTTGTCCCACAGACTGATTGCCGTCACATCCAGTCCGCCGGGCATGGCGAATGTGATTTCGTCCCTGAAGCCCGTTTGTTTGCGGAGTAATGGGAGGATTTGGCTTTCAAATACATGGCCATACTCAGAAAGCATGTTGTATTTCAGATGAATAGAGGCGTTGCGTGCAAACATAGGTTCTCCTTAAGAGGCCGTTGTTAGCTAAGAAGGGGGAACTTCAGATGGGCTGACTTAGTTCAGGGAACCTGAAAGAGGAGGGGTAAAGTAACCGCCTCACTTATAACTCTACCTGAGTGCCATAGGTTTGTCCATTGAAGCACGTAAGTCAGCAGGTCCCATAGTGCTATAGTTTGGCACTTTGATCAGCGTTGCTCTCGATGAGCTGGCGTAATCGGAGTGCTGACGGCACGGTGACTGTTTACTCCGACTCTTATATTCACTCTGGTCATCGCCGGAATTCTTCACGAAGAAGACACCGTACATCCAGACGACCTCGAAACGATGAAGAAGAAGTGGGCTATGTCTGTTCGGTCTGGCGATCCTTTACAGATGGAGTATCGCCTGCGCGCGGCAGACGGGTCCTGGCACTGTGGGTTCGAGGGCGACCCACAGCTCGGCGCAATGACAGTGGTGAAATCATTGGATGGTACGGCTTAGTAGAAGACATCGACGCTCGCAAGCGAGCTGCGGGGGCTGCTCGCCGTGCTGAAGAACCGCCGAGTGTTGAATGAGCTGGTCTAAAGGCACGGATCGATGCCGTTTCCAATATTCTTGATAGCATCTCAGGGGTTAAATCCGGAAGCACAGAACCACCTCTAACCTGATACACGATCTGGGCCACGAAGTGATTGTGGCAAATGTCCGCGAGTTGCGGGCGATCTCACACAACGGTCGCAAGAGAGATTCAGTGGATGGCTTGTTATAGATTGTCCAAGGATTCAAGCCGGGGCAGTAAATGTAGCTACTGCGGTTACCTATTTTCCCGCACAATCCTTTCGTCCTGTATCGGCGACACTGACGATCAGCCATTTGCCGTCCTGGCGAATGAGATTGAACAAGTCGGTTTCACAGTGGTCGACTTTGCCGTTCACGAGAAACTCGAACGGAGCCCACACCACGGCCAGGTCGTTGTCGATTCGCACGAGCGGATCGTGAATGCGCTCCGCGATTTGCGATGTTCCCGGCTTTCCGACCCGATCGGCAAACGCTTCAAAGGGTTTGCCGTCTCGCATGAGCACCATGGTGCCGGCCGGTAATAACGGTTCCTTAATCGCTGCAGCGTCGCGTTTCGCCATGCCATCGAACATGGCGTTCACCGGCGCGAGGACCGCCTGCTCGTCTGGCGTCGCAGCTTGCGCTGAAATGGTCGGGATACTCAAGGCGATCGTTCCGATAACAAACGACGCATACGATAGCTGGCGAAAGAGTTTCATGGGGTCCGATTGTAAACCGAGCGACCATAAGTATCCGATTTGATGTGACGAATCCATACTATCTGCATCCGCCGGAATTTAGCCCGGGACACAGAAAAGCGTCAGCAACCTGATTATTCGTGCCTTGGTCGGTTTGCGGCAGTAGAATTACGACGTTCTTCGACAACCCTGCAGAGATCGGTCGAATTTTTCTGATGGAGGAACTATGAACTTAAGGGCAAGAATCCGCATGTTTCAACTCCTGACAGTGGTGGGGGTCATACTCTTCGCGTTTGGTTCTGTCCAGGCGCAGGACGTTACCTACAACGTCGCACCGGGAGCTAACTTCACCAAGTACAAGACCTATAAATGGGTGAGGATCAGTGGAGCTGAATATCCCAACCAAATTGTCGACGAGCAAATCAAGCAGTCGATCGATTCGCAACTTGCAGCGAAGGGGTTTACAAAAACAGATGCCGACAACGCCGATCTCGACGTAGCCTATCAAGTCTCCATCTCCAAAGAGCAGCAGTGGAATGCATATGGCATGGGCGGCGTCGGCTGGCGGATGGGTGGCGGCATGGCCACGGCAACAAGTTCAACGCTGAATGTAGGAACACTTGGTTTCGATGTCTACGACCCAGCCGCGAAGCAGTTACTCTGGCGGGGATCTGCCACGAAGACGCTGAATCCTCCAAAGGACCCGGAGAAGAGACAGAAGAATCTTGATAAAGCTGTGGCTAAGCTTCTCAAGAACTTTCCGCCGCCTACCAAGTCCTAGGGCCCTGCTAACACCGCATCTCAAATAATGCTGACAGCTGCATCTTGCTTGCGGGGGCGGACGATTGCGGTCATTGCTGGACGATGATCCAGCCGGGATCGGGATCGAACTGGGTCATTGCAGTTGCCGTTTCATATCCCGTTTATCAGCCAATGAGTTCGTGCTTGGTCCGACGAGAGCATCGGGCTTTTGGCACCAGCTGAGAACAGAGGACGCCAGCCCACAGGAGTTGGCCTGAGTGTATGATCCTCGCAGAGTAGGCGAACGCAGATGAATGCGTCAACAGGTCGAAGATCATGCTTGTCAGGCCGCCGATTCGGAGGATGTCCATGAATCGTGAATTGGCTTTGAAGATCGCGCTGGCGGTGGTGGGATTGCTCTTTATCGCTTTGGGCTACCCCATGGTGGTGTTTATCCGACAAGACCCTGCGCTTTCTATGCAGTTCAGCTTATACGTCACACTGGGCATCTTTCTACTTTTAGCCATCCGAGATCCGTCGGCAAGTCGTAGCGTGATTGCCTTCACAGCATGGTCGAGTTTCGCTCATGCCGCGCTTATGGGTACCCAGGCGTGTCGTAACATGGTCGCACGTGGAGAACTGATCGGGGTGGCTGTTCTTGTGATCATCGGCGCCGTCTTAATCGCGCTCGCGCCATCGAAGCAACTTCCGGAGTCGGCGTTACGCTCGAACCAACTCCATTTACATTGACAAGTTGTCACCGAATGATCGAAGCGGCAGGTCTTCTGATCCAAAGGTCCTTGTTCTAGGATCATGGGCAACTCAGAATTGCTCCGGGGATGGTGGGTAACCGCAAACGACGTTCACTAATTCCGCGGAACTGATATCCTCGCTGCGACGTAACCTTCTCTCACGGAGACGCCGCCCGCATGCTTCCTCTCGCCGCCGAACAGAAAGCTGCGCCTTCCATGGCAACCGGCATTGGTGACCGGTTGATCCTCGCCGCCATCGCCGCTGCCCTTGCGCTTTTGCACATCCTCACCAACGGCCGCTACGGCTTTCACCGCGATGAACTCCAGTTTCTCAGCGATGCACGCCATCTCGACTGGGGATTCGTAGCATATCCTCCGTTCACGCCCTTCGTTGAGAGCGTCAGCATGCACCTCTTCGGCCTGTCGCTCATCGGCCTCCGCCTCGCTTCAGTGCTCGCGCAAGCCGCTGTCGTCATCGTCTCCGGCCTCATGGCGCGCGACCTCGGCGGTAATCGCCTCGCGCAAGTCACCACCGCCCTCGCCGTCGGTCTGTCGCCGCTCCCTATCTTCGAAGCCACAGAATTTCAATACACTTCGTTTGGCATATTCTGGTGGGTTCTGGTCGCGTGGTTCACGATCCTCCTACTGAAGACCGAGAATCCGCGATGGTGGCTTGCTATCGGCGTCGCACTCGGATTTGGCCTGCTTACCAAGTATGCGATTGTATTTTTCATTGCAGGATTGCTCGCCGGGCTTGTCCTCACTCGTACGCGCAGGTACTTCACGTCGCCGTGGTTCTGGGGCGGCGTGGGCATTACGTTGCTCCTCTTTTCTCCCAACCTGATCTGGCTTGCGCGGCACGACTTCATCTCCTACCACTTCCTGCAGCACATTCACACGCGCGACGTCGGCGAAGGCCGCGCCGAGGACTTCATGAAAGGCCAGTTCCTCGGGAACGTCAACCTGTTCGCCGCGCCCGTCTGGGTCCTCGGACTCATTGCGTTCTTCGCCGATCATCGCTACCGCATGCTGGCCTGGATGTACATAATTCCTGTTTTTCTTTTCTGGGCGGGAAAAGGCCGGTTCTACTATGTTGCCGAGGCCTATCCTCCGCTGCTCGCGATGGGCGCGGTCACCGCTGAGCGCTGGCTGGCTCGACGCAGAACGTGGCAGCGCATCACGGTAGAGATCGTCTTTTTTACGGGGCTCTTCGCTGTCGGTGCTTACATCATTGCGATGCTCGTCCCGGTCGCGTCCAGCGGCCCGTTGCGGAACTTCGCTCTGGATAAAAGCCCCGACTTGCGCGAAGAGATCGGATGGGAAGAACTGGTGCACACGGTCGCATCGATTCGCGATTCCCTACCCTCGGATCAGCAGGCTCATCTCGGCATCACCGTCGGCAACTACGGCGAGCAGGGCGCAATCGAAATTCTCGGCCCGGCTTACCGCCTCCCGCCGCCCATTAGCACCACCAACTCCGCATGGCTGCGCGGCTATCCCAGCCCGCCGCCCACCACAATCATCGCCCTAGGCATCAATCAAAAACAGGCCGACACCATCTTTACCGGCTGTCGCCTCGCTGGCCATAACGGCAACAGTGAAGGTGTGAAGAACGAAGAAAGCAAATACCACCCCGATATCTTTGTCTGCGGGCCACCGCGAAAACCGTGGTCAGTTTTGTGGAAAGAGCATCAGGACTTCGGTTGATATCCCGCCATTTCCGCCTCATCGAGGATTTGGACGGAATCGGTGCAGCCATCGCCCGATTGATCCGCTGATCCGTCAGCGAATTCTCGCGTTCAGCATCAATTTTAGTAATTCCGGTAGTATCACCGGCAACTCGTAAATTACTCGAAATCCGCGCGCGACTGGGTGAGTTGCATCGTTCCCTCCGCGACGAGTAACGCCGAGGTAGTGAATGACCCGGTTTTTGCAAGAAAGATTCCGCCGACCTGATGAGCAGCTGTGTGTGATTTGTTATTTCAACATTCAGGGCTGAAATTGCTGGAATCCGTCGCAGATACAAGTCGATACAATCTGTAGCCGCTGGCTATATCACGTTATTTGACGGTGCACTAAAAGTGCTTGCACGTTTCCGCCGGGCGGGATCACGCGAACCATGAACAGAACGCGATTCGTGGTTGGTGTGCCCGTAAAGTATCCTGCCGGGATGTTGCCTTTGTAGCCGGGAGGGATGAGAGATGCTTTCAAGCCCGTTCATTTCTGTTACGATACACACACGTTCTGTATCGGAATAGCGAATGCGCGATGTCTCTGTTTTGATAGTCGGTGCCGGACCAACTGGGTTGACGCTGGCCTGCGATCTGCTCTCCAGAGGAGTTGACGTAACCGTGTTGGACAGGCAGAAGCAATTTGCTACCACCACACGGGCTTTGGGACTGCAACCGCGAGGTCGTCAAATTCTGGATCGCCTTGGCGCGCTAGGAGATCTTCGGACCACGGTTCCACTCCAGTCGGAATTCGACGTTTATCTGAACGGGCAATTAGCGCTGCATGTCGATTTGGGAACGCTTCGTGGACGGTACGACGACGGCGTACTTCGAGTCCCACAGACCGAAATCGAACGTCAGCTACGTGAGCGGCTGCATAGGCTGGGAGGTGAAATCTGTTGGGGCTACGAGGTAGTCGGCGTCTGCGAGGAAGGTACAAGCATTCGAGCTTCGGTACGGACAGAGGAAGATGTACAGTCTGTGAATGCGAAATGGGTGGTCGGTTGCGAAGGAGCTCATAGCCTGATCCGTGAGCGTATCGGCGGCCACTTTGACGGTCACGCTTTCCCTCAGACATTCCTGCTCGGCGATGTCCGAATCGATCCGAAATGCAATGAGAGACCTGCCATCTATCTCCGTAACGATCAGATGCTGGCTATCAGCGCTCTTCCGGACCGGCGCTGGCGAGTTGGGGTGGCACTGCCCTCTAGAGATCCCCACCATCCGAGGAGCTCCTTGGCGAGTACGACAGCTGAAGAGAGAATCCTCCCGGAGCAGATCTTGGCTTATCTACAACACTGGTTCAACGAAATTAAGGGCGACAGGAACACGCAGTTCTACGATCCAAGTTGGCTTTCCCAGTTCCACATCCATCGCCGGATGAGTTCCAGCCTCCGCCGTGGCCATATGTTAATCGCGGGAGATGCAGCCCACCTCACTAGTCCCCTGGGCGGACAGGGGATGAACTCCGGAATTGGAGATGCGTTCAATCTCGGATGGAAGCTGGCTCTAGTGTCTCAAGGGAAAGCAGACGCAACACTGCTCGACACTTACGAAGAAGAGAGACGCTCGGTAGTTGATAAACTGGCGCGTGCAACAACCCAATGGACATCTATCTTACTTGGCGCGGGTCGCATCAACCGAATCCTCCGGCGTTATATTCTGCTTCCGATGATGCGACTGCACCTAGTGCAGGGTTGGGTGCTCTCGCGACGTCCGGCACTTCAGGAAAGCTACCGTGGCAGTTCGCTTGCACCGCGCTGGAATTTGATCAATCGACTGATCAGACGAGGTCCTCAGCCAGGGGACATCGGGCCCGATGTGCATTGCGAGGTGTTACCCGACTATCAACTGGTCACTTTGGGAACACTAATCAACGCACACTGGGCACTCATCCTCTTCGGGATACGGGAGAAACCAGCTCAATTGTGTGCCAACGCCGCGAAGACACTCCTTGGAACCAGCATTCGGGTCATCCGTGTTACGACCAAGAGCCATCATTCGGCTGCCGGCTACGATCAAATCGTTCACGATTATCGCCGGGAACTCACACGCGCTTATCGCGCTGGAAGGAATACTGCAATTCTGCTCCGTCCGGATGGCCATTTAGCCTCGCGATCTAATGATCGGGATGCCACCACAATAATGCGGTGGTTCGATAGAGTTCCTGGACTCCATCTCCCTGGTCAATCCACACACAGATTTAAAGAAGTCCGGTCCTATGAATAGATCGATAAGCAAGAGCTCCTCCGGTGGTCGGCCGCGAGATCGAGCCGTTGACGATGCCATCCTGAAAACTGCGATCGAGCTTTTCATAGGGCATGGCGTAGAGGGAGCAAGTTTCGAGCAAATCGCAAAATGTTCAGGCGTCTCCCGAGCTGCGATTTATAGGCGGTGGAAAAGTAAGGAGGAGCTGCTCGCGGCAGCTTTAAGAAACACAAAACAATCTCCGAATATAAACGCTCAGACAATTGCCACCTTGAATCCAGATGAGCTGATTGCTCTCTTCAGAAAAACACTGATCGATGCATTGACGCGACAAAACCAAGGTGCGCTTATCGCTCAGTTGATTGGATCGATACCTGCTCATCCTGAGCTAATCGCGGTGTACCGGGGGGAATTCGTAGAACCGCTCTGGCAGGCAATGGCTAAAGTGCTGGACAAAGCGCGTTCAACTGGAAGCTTCCCGCAGCTTCCAGATCAGGAGTTGTTGCGCGACATGCTCGCGGGAGCAGTTATTCACCGACTTCTGATGCAGACGAATAACAGACGCCTGAAGAAGGAGAAGGCTTGGGTAGAGCGATTGCTGCGCCACCTTGGTTTAACCGTCGACATCGTATAGTTTCGCAACGCTCCACCCCACGTTGAAGGACAATCGGCAGCATTCCAATGAGGGTCTGATCTATGACTATGGTTCGTGACACCGCGGCATCTTGCGAGAGTAGCCAACGGCATTCCACAACGGTCGCTTGCCTCGGCTCCAGCAGTACGGCGGGCAACGGGCAAGCGTTTGATTGGATCGGTAAGCTCCGAAAAAGGCCACGCAACCGTTGTTATGACTTCCGGAATTTCGGAACCGGTGGAGACCTTGCTTACAATGCCCTTCAGCGTTTGGCCGGCGTTTTAACGTCCCGTCCCGAAATCGCAATCATCTGGATCAGCGCAAACGACGTCCTGGCGATGACATTTCCGAACTTCAATCGATTTGTTCTAAGATGGAAACGTCTTCCCGGGAAGCCTTCTGCTGAATTGTTCCAAAGAAGCCTTCAGATCATTGCCCATCGTCTGAAGAACGAAACATCTGCCCGTATCGGACTTTGCTCGCTGGCACCAATCGGCGAAGACCTACTGTCGACTGATCCATTTCAGAGCGCACTCAACCGCCATATTAGGGATTTCAGCGCAATCATCACAGATACCGCTCTGGAGGAAGGTGTTGGCTACATTCCTGTTTACGAAACGATGATCGCGACTATGCAGAACTCTCCCCGACACGGATTCACATCCTTTCGGTTTCTTCCTTTCTATCGTGATACTCTTCGTGTCCTGGCGCTTCGCAAGAGTCCTGATGAAGTTGCCCGCATGAACGGCTGGCAATTTCACACTGATGGCGTCCATATGAACAGCCGCAGCGGAATGATTGTCGCGAATTTGGTGCAGGAGTTTATCGACTCGTACTGAAGCGTGCGCGATTGCTTTGTCTTAGCCCCCATGGGTTTTTGCGGGTTGTTCTTTCTTCAATCCACCATATGCAAGAGCTGCTGGACCAACCGCGCGAACAGGGTAAAGTCACGCATTATGAGATTCAGTTACGCGGCTTTAAACTGGGCCGCCGGTCGCGAGCGGTGCACTATGTTTTGCGGCGGTGTTCCACGTCAAGATATTGGCGAGGTCGAAAAAGTCAGTATCCTCCGAGATACCAAGGCTCAAGAGCTCATCTTCGGCCCGGTCGCTTGCCACATCCGAGAGTATCTACTCGACACCCGCGAGCGAACCGAAGGCATCCAGGTCCAAACTGTTTAATGTTTCCGCCCGAACCTTAGTGTAGGGGGCACATGATTGCGATAAGTCATATACTCCTCCCCGAACTGCTCTTCAAGAGCCTTCTCCTCTTTTGGAATGATCCAGGTCATTGCGATACCGGCCAGGCAGATGAATACAGCGGCCACGACAGGGCTGCCGAATAGGACGATGATGCCCAGCCAAAAACAGCTTTCAGCCACGCACATCGGATGGCGCATCCGAGCGTATGGCCCGGTCTATACAAGCTGTGTGGGCCGGAGCCCGAGCCCAACACGCGGAGGAAGGCGCCGTGCGACAAGGAGCATTGTGGTCAGTGTCCAAGCAAGCAAAACAGCACCCGCGAGAATCAGAAGCGCACCCAAGAAGTTAAGCGGCCCGGGATAATCGCCGTTCCAACCCCAATGTGGTCCAAATTGGGGAAGCAGAAACGGTACACCAAGGTGGAAGAGCGGCACTGCGAAGACAAATGTCGCGAGCAGGATCAGGATTGCGCTCCGAACGTTGCTTCAGTGCAGTCACCTTCACCGCGTTAATGCTGTCGCTGGGGCAGTGCATGGACAGCAGGTCGTCGTATACACATACCTTGGGAGAGGATCAGGTAACATTTGATGTCAAAAAGTGAACATCAAGCAACTGGACTTATGGGTGCAGCTGGCGCCACGTTGAGCAACTTCGATGGTTGGGGGTGCCTCCAGCTCTCGAAACGTGTGCCCTCGCGCATCAACCGCCTGGTTTTTGACGTAATTGCCGGCCTATCTCCGAGCGGCAGACTAGGAAGCGGTGGAAAGAGCCGTATCCCATGCCAGCAGGAGTCAGCCACCCAACTCTGCCGCTGTGCCAGCCTGACTCTTCCTGAATTAGAACAATCAAAGACGACCATACTCGGCGCCGACGTCTGCACATTCCCCTCGGGCCTACAAACATGCCATCGAAACGTTCATCGCCTGGTATTGCTCTGAGCCTCGGCTATCGGTTGGTCGAGCTCAGAGTTGGCAATCGGGATTCGAAGAGTAAGGGAGTCAGGTGCCTAGGCAGGCGGATTCCCTGTTCATCTGTTCAGGAGAGCCGATATTTTCGCTTCTTGCAGAACCTAGCGCTGGTTAAGGATGGGCCTGCATTGCCGGCCGGCACGAAGCCTCAGTTCACAACGCAGAACTTCCGCGACGCTCCAGGCCTGAGCGATACAGCCGCGAGCAGTGAACGGAGATTCGGCGTCGAAGATCTCGCTGATGGTACCGATCCCGCCTTCACTCATCTCCGTATCAAAGCTTGCAAGTAATTCCCCAGCGGTCTCCCAATCGTCGGGATTGGCGCGAAGCCATGCATCGAAGAACGGGCCGATCAGCCAGGCCCAGACCGTACCCTGGTGATAGGCGGCATCACGCGCGCGAAGGTCCCCATCATAACGAGGTTTGAAATTGGGATCGCTGGGCGCGAGCGAGCGGAGTCCAAATGGGGTGAGCAATTGCTCGCGAACGACACTCAGGACGGGCTTCCACTTATCCTCTGCGAGTACGGCATGGGGAAGTGAGATGCTGAGTACCTGATTGGGACGAAGAGAAGAGTCAATCCCCCCGCCATCCTTATCCACAAC